>Ga0209272_10000288_pt1 | contig 48519 bp, 38 predicted proteins | sample tdDd002_FD_187125 | JGI IMG/M metagenome (GOLD analysis project Ga0209272, IMG submission 187125) | Marine sediment microbial communities from the Atlantic coast under amendment with organic carbon and nitrate - tdDd00.2 (SPAdes)... | ecosystem: Environmental > Aquatic > Marine > Coastal >...
ACAAACTTGTAAAACACCTTGGAGAGCGTATAATGCTCGACAAGTCGGACGCGGGGTGGAGCAGCTTGGTAGCTCGTCGGGCTCATAACCCGAAGGTCGTCGGTTCAAATCCGGCCCCCGCAACCAATCCTGTTAGGATTTGGACAAGTTTGCGCAGTAGCAATACTGCGAGTTAAGCGGCATCGATTTCGTTTAACGTATCAGGGTCCAGCAACAAAAAACCCCGACTTTTCGGGGTTTTTTGTTATCTAAATTTCTGTACGGAAATTTAGAGCTTTGCTTGGAATTTAAAAATGGGCTGTGAGCCCTTTTTTTGTTTCTGGAGTGGTTAAAATGACTGGTTTAGAAAGACAACTTACTGAAATGCTTGAAGCTCCTGTAGCTGCATCAGGTTATGAGTTAGTTGGATTAGAATTTATTCGCGCAGGCGAGCATTCAACGTTGCGTATCTTTATCGACCACGAGAACGGCATCAATGTCGAAGATTGTGCGGAAGTTAGCCGTCAAGTAAGTGCGGTTATGGACGTTGAAGATCCAATCACAGTGGCTTACAACCTTGAAGTGTCTTCACCAGGTTTAGAGAGACCACTTTTCAAAGCTGCACACTATGAACAATTTATTGGTCACGAGGTAAGCATCGTTTTGAAAATGGCTGTAGGCAACCGTCGTAAGTGGAAAGGCATTATCCACTCAGTTGATGGTGAAACTATCTCTGTTACCGTTGAAGGTAATGAAGAAGAGTTCGCACTAAGCAACATTTCAAAAGCTAACCTGATCCCTAAATTTTAATTAAAGTCTTAGAGGCTATTTAAAATGAGTAAAGAAATTTTAGCGGTAGTAGAAGCGGTATCGAACGAGAAAGCGGTACCTCGTGAGCGTATCTTTGAAGCCCTTGAAATTGCTCTAGCAACTTCTACTAAGAAAAAACACGAAATCGAAATTGACGTACGTGTTGAAATTGACCGTAAAACGGGTGAGTTCGAAACTTTCCGCCGCTGGTTAGTTGTAGAAGAAGTAGAAAACCCAACAAAAGAAATCTCTCTAGAAGCTGCACAATACGAAGATGCAGAAATTCAACTAGGTGATTTCGTTGAAGACGATATTGAGTCAGTAACATTCGACCGTATTACGACTCAAACTGCTAAGCAAGTAATCGTACAAAAAGTACGTGAAGCTGAGCGTGCACAAATCGTTGAACAGTTCATCGATAACGAAGGTGAACTTGTTACTGGTGTTGTTAAGAAAGTAAACCGTGAAACGGTTGTTCTTGACCTAGGTAACAACGCTGAAGCGGTAATCCTACGTGATGACCAGCTTCCTCGTGAAAACTTCCGTCCAGGTGACCGTGTACGTGGCCTACTATACAAAGTGGCTCCAGAAGCACGTGGCTTCCAGCTATTCATTACTCGCTCTAAGCCTGAAATGCTAGCTGAACTATTCCGTGTTGAAGTTCCTGAAATCGCGGAAGAGATCATTGAACTTAAGGGCGCAGCTCGCGATCCAGGTTCTCGTGCGAAAATCGCAGTGAAAACTAACGACAAGCGTATTGACCCTGTTGGTGCGTGTGTTGGTATGCGTGGTGCACGTGTACAAGCGGTTTCTGGTGAGCTTGGCGGTGAGCGTATTGATATCGTTCTTTGGGACGATAACCCTGCGCAATTCGTTATCAATGCAATGGCTCCAGCAGACGTTGCTTCTATCATCGTTGATGAAGATGCTAACGCTATGGATATCGCAGTTGAAGCTGACAACCTGGCGCAAGCTATCGGTCGTAACGGTCAAAACGTACGTCTTGCATCTCAACTAACTGGTTGGGAACTGAACGTAATGACAGTTGAAGATCTTCACAAGAAACACGCAGAAGAGTCTCAAGCTGCAATTGAAGGCTTCATGAAGCACCTAGACATTGAAGAAGACTTTGCTCAACTACTTGTTGAAGAAGGTTTCTCTACTCTAGAAGAAGTAGCTTACGTTCCAGTTAACGAACTACTTGAAGTAGACGGCCTAGACGAAGATCTAGTCGAAGAACTACGTAATCGTGCTAAGAATGCACTAACTACTCTTGCGCTAGCACAGGAAGAGTCTTTCGAAGGTGTTGAGCCAGCTGAAGACCTACTTGGCCTAGAAGGCCTAGAGCGCGAGATGGCATTTAAACTGGCAGCTAAAGGTGTTGCGACACTAGAAGACCTGGCTGATCAGGGCATCGATGACCTTGAAGGTATTGAAGGCCTGACCGAAGAACGTGCGGGTGAGCTAATTATGGCAGCTCGTAACATTTGTTGGTTCGGCGACGAAGAATAATTTTTCAGCAAGGAGAAAGCGGATGACACAAATTACTGTTAAGGCACTGAGTGAAGAAATTGGAACTCCAGTGGACCGCTTAATTGAACAACTTGCTGACGCTGGTATGAAGAAAGCGAGTGGTGACCAGGTTTCTGACGACGAAAAGCAGAAGCTTCTGACTCACCTTAAGAAAGAGCACGGTGACACTTCAGGTGAATCTGAGCCAACTCGTTTAACTCTACAGCGTAAAACTCGCAGCACACTTAGTGTAAATGCTGGTGGTGGCAAGAGTAAGGATGTTCAAGTAGAAGTACGCAAAAAGCGAACTTATGTGAAGCGCAGCATTATCGAAGACGACGCAAAACGTGAGGCTGAGGAAGCAGCAAAGCGTGAAGCTGAAGAGCTTGCGAAGCGTGAGGCTGAAGAGCTAGCAAAACGTGAAGCTGCAGAGAAAGCACAACGCGAGGCCGAAGAAAAAGCGAAGCGAGAAGCGGATGCAAAACGTGAAGCTGAAGAAAAGGCAAAACGCGTACAAGCTGATAAGGCTAAGAAAGACATGAATGCAAAAAATGCGGACGCTAATACGCAAGCGAAGAAAGAAGCTGACGAGCTAAAGCGTCGTCAGGAAGAAGAAGCCCAACGTAAAGCTGAACAAGAAGCTGCCAAGCTTGTTGAAGAAGCACGTAAACTAGCTGAAGAAAATGAAGCTCGTTGGAGTGAAGAAGAGAAGAAAAAGAAAGAGCTTGAAAACTCTGACTACCACGTAACGACTTCTACATACGCTCGTGAAGCAGAAGATGCTGCTGACCGTAAAGAAGAAGGCGGCCGTCGTAAGAAGAAGAAAAAAGCGGCTGGCAATGATGATCAAAACCGCGGTGGTCGTAACCAACGTGGTGGCAAAGGTCGCAACAAAGGTAAGCTGGCTAAGCCAACTTCAATGCAACAAGGCTTCGATAAGACAGCGACTGTTGCTAAAGCAGACGTTGTGATCGGCGAAACAATCGTTGTATCTGAACTTGCTAGCAAGATGTCTGTTAAAGGCACTGAAGTTATCAAAGTGATGATGAAGATGGGCGCTATGGCGACTATCAACCAAGTGATTGACCAAGAGACTGCTCAGCTAGTTGCTGAAGAGATGGGTCACAAGGTAATTCTACGTAAAGAGAACGAACTGGAAGAAGCGGTACTGTCAGATCGTGACAACAACGCTGAAGCGGTTCCTCGTGCTCCTGTTGTTACTATCATGGGTCACGTTGACCACGGTAAAACATCGACTCTTGACTACATTCGTCGCACACACGTTGCATCTGGCGAAGCGGGTGGTATTACCCAGCACATCGGTGCATACCACGTAGAAACTGACAACGGTATGATCACTTTCCTTGATACTCCTGGACACGCGGCGTTTACCGCTATGCGTGCTCGTGGTGCTCAAGCGACAGATATCGTTGTACTAGTAGTAGCAGCAGACGATGGCGTAATGCCACAAACAATCGAAGCGATTCAGCACGCGAAAGCGGCAGAAGTTCCACTGATTGTTGCTGTGAACAAGATCGATAAAGAAGACGCAAACCCAGATAACGTTAAGAATGAGCTAGCTCAGTACGACGTAATTCCTGAGGAGTGGGGCGGTGAGAACATGTTTGTTCACATCTCTGCGAAACAGGGTACAAACATCGACGGTCTTCTAGAAGCAATCCTTCTTCAGTCTGAAGTTCTTGAACTTACAGCGGTTAAAGAAGGCATGGCGTCTGGTGTAGTTGTTGAATCTCGTCTAGATAAAGGTCGCGGTCCAGTTGCTACAGTACTTGTTCAATCAGGCACACTAAACAAAGGCGACATCGTTCTTTGTGGTCAGGAGTACGGCCGTGTTCGTGCAATGCGTGATGAACTAGGTAAAGAGATCACAGAAGCTGGTCCTTCTATCCCTGTAGAGATCTTAGGTCTTTCAGGTGTACCTTCATCAGGTGACGAAGCGACTGTAGTACGTGATGAGCGTAAAGCACGTGAAGTTGCTAACTACCGTGCTGGTAAGTTCCGTGAAGTGAAACTTGCTCGTCAGCAGAAATCTAAGCTAGAGAACATGTTCTCTAACATGGCTGCTGGTGAAGTTGCTGAACTGAACGTAGTACTGAAAGCTGACGTACAAGGTTCTGTTGAAGCTATCTCTGACTCACTACTGAAACTGTCTACTGAAGAAGTTAAAGTGAACATCGTGGGTTCAGGTGTTGGTGGTATTACTGAAACTGACGTAGTACTAGCAGAAGCTTCTAACGCTATCATCCTTGGCTTTAACGTTCGTGCTGATGCATCTGCGCGTCGTGCGGTTGAAGCAGCAAGCGTTGATCTACGTTACTACTCAATCATTTACCAATTGATTGACGAAGTTAAACAAGCAATGGGCGGTATGCTTGCTCCAGAATTCAAGCAAGAGATCATTGGTCTTGCTGAAGTTCGTGACGTATTTAAGTCACCGAAACTGGGCGCAATCGCTGGTTGTATGGTTACTGAAGGTCTGATTAAGCGTAACAACCCTATCCGTGTACTACGTGAAAACGTTGTTATCTACGAAGGTGAGCTAGAATCACTACGTCGCTTTAAAGATGACGTTCAGGAAGTTAAGAGTGGCTACGAATGTGGTATCGGCGTTAAGAACTACAACGATGTTCGCGTTGGTGACCAGATCGAAGTATTCGAAATCGTTGAAATTAAACGTACTCTTGACTAATTGACTAAAATTACGAGCGATATCTTCTTAAGATAAGCTGTAATTGGTTGTTGAATACGCCATGGGGGGCTGGTTACGACCATCCCCCCATTCTTTCTAATAAGAGAAAAGATATGTCAAAAGAATTTAGCCGCACGCAGCGAGTGTCACAACAGCTGCAAAAAGAACTTGCTCTGATTCTTCAGCGCGAAGTTCGCGATTCTCGTCTGGGTATGGTGACCATTTCTGATGTAGAAGTGTCACGTGACCTGGCGTACGCAAAAGTATTTGTAACCTTCCTTTGTGTTGGTGAGCAAACGCCGGAGTCTTGTCTTGAAGCGCTACGTGAGCATGAAGTTCATATCCGTATGATGCTAGGCAAGCGCATTCGTCTGCGTCTGACTCCAGAAGTTCGTTTCTACTACGACAACACTTTGGTTGAAGGTATGCGTATGTCTAACCTTGTTTCTGAAGTTGTTAACGAAGATAAGCGTAAGCAGCAAGACGCTGGCCGTGAAGAGGACCAGACTGGAGAAGACAGCTAATGGCTCGTCGTCGTAAAGGTCGTCCAATCAACGGTGTTATCCTGTTAGATAAACCAACAGGTATCTCATCGAATGATGCGCTGCAGAAAGTAAAACGTATCTACTTTGCCGAAAAAGCAGGTCATACAGGTGCACTGGATCCCCTAGCGACGGGTATGCTGCCGATCTGTCTTGGTGAAGCAACTAAGTTTTCACAGTTCCTGTTGGACTCAGATAAGCGTTACCGAGTCATCGCTAAACTGGGTGAGCGTACCGACACCTCTGACTCAGATGGTGAAATCGTAGAGACGCGTCCAGTGGATGTGAACCTTGAGAAACTTGAAGCGTGTATTGATAAGTTCCGTGGTGAATCTGATCAGGTACCTTCAATGTTCTCAGCATTGAAGTATCAGGGTAAACCGCTATACGAATATGCGCGTAAAGGTATCGAAGTTCCTCGTGAATCACGTAAGATCAATGTGTATGAAATCGTACTTCACCGCTTTGAAGGTGATGAAGTTGAGATGGAAGTACATTGTTCAAAAGGTACTTACATTCGTACTATCGTTGATGACCTTGGTGAGATGCTTGGTTGTGGTGCCCACGTAACTATGTTGCGTCGTACTGGTGTAGCCAAATACCCATACGAGAAGATGGTAACCTTAGAGCAACTTAACGAGCTGCTTGAGCAAGCACATCGTGATGAAGTTGCGCCAAAAGATCTACTTGATCCACTATTGCTACCAATGGATACCGCGGTAGAAGATCTACCGGAAGTAAACCTTAATGCAGAACTGACTAACTTGGTTCAGCATGGTATGCCGGTGCAGGTATTCGGTGCTCCAGAAGGAACACCACTTCGAATGACTTCCGGTGAAGAGAAACTTTTCATTGGTGTTGCCGAAGTGAATGATGATGGCAAGGTTGCTCCTAAGCGACTTGTTGTCTTCCGCGATGAAGCCCAGTAATCGGGTTCTCTGATGTAAAAAACCGAAGCACAAGCTTCGGTTTTTTTGTCTCTGTACTATGGCCGTGATTATTCGATCAGACCATTTTCATTCAGCAATTCTCGTAGCATGTCTGCACGTTTACGGTTAACACCGAAATCTGAATAGCCAACTCTCGACTCAGAGCGAACCAGTAATGTGTTGCCTTCAACTCTTAGCTCTAAATCATCGACGAAACGCATGATCTTAGACGTGCACTCAATACGAAGATAACCTTGCTCCTTGACTGCGGTTTTTGCGCCAGGCAGTTGCAAGGCTACTGCTTCAATAGCGTCAAGAGTGGTATTGTCCGCAAGGGTGAAAGGCGCAAGCTGGTGCTTCTCTCTGGTATCCTGAGTTGAGACACAGTTAGGTTTATCTCCGCAAGGCTGAGAAGTACGGTCTGTCATGGTTGTCACTCCTTGGCTACATGCAGTTAAAGTGATTAGGGTTAAGGAAAGGAGAGCTCCCTGTTTCATTTCGGATCCTTATCATTGGAACTTTGTCAGATAATTATATGTTTTAAATAAAAAAAGGATCCAAACTTTGGATCCTTTTTTGTTTTCTGAGAGGTTAAACCTCTAGGAAGTCGAGAATACCTTCGGCGGCTTTGCGCCCTTCATCGATGGCGGTCACCACTAAGTCCGAGCCTCGCACCGCATCACCGCCAGCAAAGATCTTTTTGTTGCTGGTCTGGAACATAAACTCTTGATCCAATGGCGCTTTAATACGGCCCCATTCATCAAGGTCTACACCGAACGGTGTTAGCCATGACATCTGGTGGGGTTGGAAACCAAATGCCATGATGACGGCATCGGCTTCAAGTACGTGCTCACTTCCTTCGACAGGTTGTGGTCGGCGACGACCGGCTTCATCAGGTTCACCTAAAGCGGTCTTGACCACTTTCACTCCTGATACTTTACCGCTTGCGTCAACTTCTATACCAAGAGGCTGCAGGTTAAACATAAAGTTAACCCCTTCCTCTTTTGCATTCTTCACCTCACGGCGAGAGCCAGGCATATTTGCTTCATCACGACGATAAGCACAAATTACATTCGAAGCACCCTGACGGATAGAAGTTCGGACACAGTCCATTGCAGTGTCACCACCACCTAGTACAACGACTTTCTGACCAGCCATATCGATAAATGACTCTTCGCTAGGTAGTTCCATTACTTTGTAAGTATTGGAGATAAGGAAGGGTAATGCATCGTAAACACCGGGAGCTTCTTCGTTTGCGAGTCCTGCACGCATGTTTTTATAGGTACCGACACCTAAGAACACCGCATCGTACTCATCAACAAGCTGCTGCATCGCAATGTCTTTACCAACTTCAACACCTAAGCGGAATTCGACCCCCATTTCACTGAATACTCGGCGACGGTTTTCCATCACACCTTTTTCCAGTTTGAATGAAGGGATACCGAAGGTGAGCAGGCCACCAATTTCAGGGTAACGGTCGAAGACAACTGGCTTCACGCCGTTGCGGACTAAGATATCTGCGGCGGCGAGACCTGCTGGTCCGGCACCGATAATCGCGACCTTCTTATCTGTCCAGACAACCTTTGACATGTCTGGCTTCCAGCCCATCTCAAATGCTTTATCAGTAATATATTTTTCAATGTTACCGATGGTTACCGCGCCGAAGTCTTCATTCAGAGTACAAGAACCTTCACATAGGCGATCCTGTGGACATACTCGGCCACACACTTCTGGAAGACTGTTAGTCTGGTGAGAAAGCTCTACCGCTTCGATAATGCGCCCCTCGTTGGCGAGTTTTAGCCATTGAGGGATGTAGTTATGAACGGGACATTTCCATTCACAGTAAGGGTTACCACAATCTAAACAGCGGTCAGCCTGAGCCGTTGCCTGCTGCTTAGTAAAGGGTTCATAAATCTCAACGAATTCGATCTTACGAATTTTGATTGGTTTTTTCGCAGGATCAACGCGTTGGACATCGATAAATTGGTATACGTTCTGGCTCATGATTCAAACATCCTCCATGATTACTGTGCTTGAACGCGAAGTTCTGCGGCACTACGGCTTTGATGACCCAGCAGAGTATTGAGATCTGCTGCCTGAGGCTTAACCAGATAGAACTTCGGAATCCATTCATCAAAGTTCGCCAGGATATTCTCAGCATGTACCGAGCCAGTTTCTTCTAAGTGTTCCGCGATTAGGCCACGCAGGTGCTCCTGGTGAATGTAGAGATCAGACAGAGCAACGGCTTCTACTGACTCTTGGTTTACGCGCCCCTCGAACTCTTCGTTCTCATCAAGCACATAAGCGAATCCACCCGTCATACCTGCACCAAAGTTAACCCCTGTCGCACCCAATATCGCGACAATACCGCCGGTCATGTACTCACAAGCGTTATCGCCAGCACCTTCAATCACGGCAATAGTGCCAGAGTTACGTACGCCAAAACGTTCGCCCGCTGTACCCGCGGCAAAGAGTTTTCCACCTGTAGCACCATACAAACAGGTGTTACCAATGATGGTCGCTTCATTACAGTTAAACGCCGTCCCCTGGTGTGGCTTGATACTGATCTTACCGCCGGCCATGCCTTTACCTACATAGTCGTTGGCATCACCAGTCAGATAGAGTTCAACCCCGCCAGCATTCCATACACCAAATGACTGACCAGCAGTACCATCCAAGTGCAGCTTAATTGGACTTGCAGCCATACCCTGGTTGCCGTAGCGTTTGGCGATTTCACCCGACAGACGGGCACCGATTGAACGGTCAGTGTTAATTACGTTATAGAAGAAATCAGCAGGCTGTTTTGCTTCTATTGCTTCAATCGCATCGTCATAAATTTTCTGGTTGAGCTCGGCTTTATCGAATGGGGCGTTTGGCTCAGTCCAGTAAAGCGGATGTCCCTGTGGAGAGACAGGTGCTTCCAGAATGTTAGAGAGATCGAGTTTGCTCTGTTTCGCTGTCAGGCCTTCTACCGCTTCAAGGAGATCGGTACGACCTATAAGGTCAGTAAGCTTCTCCACACCAAGTTGAGCAAGGAGTTCACGCACTTCGTCTGCCAGGCCAATGAAGTAGTTCATGACCATTTCTGGTAAGCCTTTGAAGTACTCTTTACGCAAGGTGTCATCTTGTGTTGCTACGCCAGTAGCACAGTTATTCAGGTGACAAATGCGTAGGAACTTACATCCCATTGCTACCATAGGCGCAGTACCAAAGCCGAAGCTTTCAGCACCAAGAATAGCGGCTTTTACCACATCAAGGCCGGTCTTCAATCCGCCATCAACTTGAAGACGAATTTTATGGCGCAGTCCATTCGCGACGAGTGCTTGCTGGGTTTCTGCCAGACCAAGTTCCCACGGGCTGCCAGCATATTTAACCGACGTGAGTGGGCTTGCTGCTGTACCACCGTCGTAACCTGAGATAGTGATTAAATCGGCATAAGCCTTGGCAACACCAGTCGCAATGGTGCCAACACCCGGCTCAGAGACCAGCTTGACTGAAACCAATGCCTTCGGGTTTACTTGTTTAAGGTCGAAAATCAGCTGAGCTAAATCTTCGATTGAGTAAATATCGTGGTGCGGCGGTGGAGAGATGAGTGTCACCCCTTGCACTGAGTAACGCAGCTTAGCGATTTCAGCGGTAACCTTGTGTCCCGGTAGCTGTCCGCCTTCACCTGGTTTAGCGCCTTGTGCAACCTTAATCTGCAGCACATCTGCGTTAGTCAGGTAGTGTGGTGTAACACCAAAACGGCCAGAAGCGATCTGTTTAATACGCGAGTTTCGCTCGGTACCAAAGCGTCTTGGATCTTCACCACCTTCACCTGAGTTAGAGTAACCACCTAAACGGTTCATTGCCGTTGCCAGTGCTTCGTGAGCTTCAGGGCTCAGGGCACCAATCGACATCGCTGCAGAGTCAAAGCGTTTGAATAGTTCAGTACTTGGCTCAATTTTCTCTAACGGCAACGGAGTCTGAGACTTCTTCAGTTGCATCAGATCTCGCAACATAGCGACAGGGCGATCGTTCACTTGCTTGGCGAAGCTCTGGTAGTCAGAACTCTCACCAGATTTCACCGCTTGCTGCAGGGTGCCGACGACATCTGGGTTGTAGGCGTGATATTCACCACCATGGACATACTTTAACAGTCCGCCGTGGTCGATAGGTTTGCGCTTCGCCCAGGCTTTGCGAGATAGGTTGTAGAGATCCTGCTCGAAGTCTTCGAAGTTGGCGCCCTGAATGCGGGTAGTGACGCCTTTAAAGCAAAGGTCCACCACGTCCTGACTCAGACCCACTGCTTCAAATAGTTGTGAGCAGCGGTAGGAAGCAACCGTAGAGATACCCATCTTCGACATGATCTTGTATAAGCCTTTGTTGATGCCGTTTTGATAGTTCTGCATCACTTGACGGTAGCTCTTGGTCAGAGCGCCATCATCAATGACTTTGGCGAGCGCTTCATAAGCCAGATATGGGTAAACCGCGGTGGCACCAAAGCCAAGCAAGACTGCAAACTGGTGCGGATCTCTGACCGTGCCTGTCTCTGCGATAATGTTGGCATCACAACGAAGATTGGCATCGATCAAACGGCTTTGTACTGCACCAACCGCCATCGCAGCAGGGATAGGTAGTCGACCTTTTAGCAGTGTCTTATCCGAAAGGACAACCAGAACCGTACCTTCGCGAACCGCTTGTTCTGCCTGATCACACAGATCCAGGATTGCCTGCTCCAGATCCTTATCTTCAGGATCATAGTTGATATCAAGTACTGTGCTACGGTAGTGCTCGTCACTCAGATTAAGCAATTGTTGCATGTCTGAATAGAGTAGGACAGGGGAGTCAAATGCCACCCGGTACGCGTGACCATCGGTTTCGCAGAACACGTTCATTTCCTGACCAATACTGGTGGCCAGAGACATAACATGTTTTTCCCTTAACGGGTCAATCGGTGGGTTGGTTACCTGAGCAAACTTCTGACGGAAGTAGTCAGTGACCAATCTCTCCTTCGAAGATAATACCGCCATTGGCGTATCATCACCCATTGAGCCGACGGCTTCCTGTCCCATATCACCAAGGACACGAAGAACCTGATCGACTTCCTCATTGCTCATCGCAAATTGCTTTTGGTAAGTCTTTAGCTGGTCATCATCGAAGCTACGTTCACCGACTTTCTCTTCAGAGAGCTGCGAGAATGGGGTGAGCTTGTGGACATTGTTCTCCATCCATTCACGATATGGGTGACGTCCTTTAAGGTCATTATCGATCTCACTCGACTGCCAAAGCTTGCCGCGACGGGTATCGACAACCAGGAGCTCACCTGGGCCAACACGGCCTTTCTCTGCAACTTCATCCGGGGCGTAATCCCAGATACCAACTTCAGAGGCGAGGGTAATCAACTTGTCTTTAGTAATAACGTATCGAGCCGGACGTAAACCATTTCGGTCAAGGTTACACGCAGCGTAACGACCATCTGAGAGGACGATACCTGCAGGACCATCCCATGGTTCCATGTGCTTAGAGTTGAAATCGTAGAAAGCGCGTAAGTCAGGATCCATGTCCGGGTGGTTTTGCCATGCAGGCGGAACCAGCATACGCATGGCACGGAAGACATCCATACCACCAGCTAAGAACAGATCGAGCATGTTATCCAGACTTGATGAGTCTGAACCTGTCTCATTTACAAATGGGGCTGCTGTCTGTAAGTCCGGTAATAGTGGTGAAGAGAACTTGTAGGCACGCGCACGAGCCCACTGTCTGTTACCTTGGATGGTGTTGATTTCGCCGTTGTGAGCCAGGTATCTGAACGGTTGAGCTAATGGCCAGCGCGGCTGGGTGTTGGTAGAAAAACGCTGGTGGAACAGACAGATTGCCGACTCCATGCGCAGGTCTGCTAAATCCAGATAGAACCTTGGCAGGTCGGCTGGCATACATAAGCCTTTGTAGACCATTACCTGAGTGGACAGGCTACAAATATAGAATTCGCTATCATCAACAATCTGCTTCTCGATACGGCGACGGGCAATATAGAGGCGTCGTTCGATATCGCGTTCACGCCAGCCTGCAGGTGCTGAAATGAAAACTTGTTGAATGTTAGGTAAAGAATCTGCTGCAATTGGACCTAATACTGCAGAATTGGTTGGCACTTCACGCCAGCCAGATACTGTCAGAGTTTCTTGGGCAAGTTCTTGATTAATGATGTCTTTTGCTTGCTGGGCTTTGACTGGATCTTGGTTAAAGAAAATCATGCCAACGGCATATTGCTTACCAAGTTTAAAGCCATTCTCTTCAGCTATCAGACGTAGATAAGAGTCGGGTTTTTGTAGTAACAGACCACAACCATCACCCGTTTTTCCATCAGCTGCGATGCCGCCACGGTGGGTCATGCGATCAAGTGCTGAAATTGCGGTGCGTACCAGTTTGTGACTTGGCTCACCTTCCATATGTGCAATTAAGCCAAATCCACAGTTATCTTTCTCGAGACTAGGATCGTATAGAGCCATTGCAATTCTCCCTTTGCTTCTCTGTCATCCCGACAGAACTACCAACATCAAAAGGGTTGGTATGTATGACTAACTATTCATTTTAATTGTTATATATCGTATAGATATGCATTAAATGCTCTTAAAACATTTAACAAAATTAGACGAATTCATTTTCATCGACTTCACAACGTATAGGTTATTATGCAAAAGGTCAAGTTCTTGGTGGAAAATCACGCCAATATACGATTTACCACGGATTACGCTGTAATTGTCTATATAATTCAGATGGTTAGATTTTTGATTGTTACAATTTTGCAACATTCAGATGTCGGAGAAATAAAAAAGACCAGCACAATGTACTGGTCAACTGGAAAAGTTTGGAAGGAATGTTTGGTTATTTGAAACCACCTAGAATCTAATAAAATTTGTCATCCAGGTGGTTAACTCTATGCTGAGAGCATTAATGAGTCTGCTTTTGCTTCAAGATTTGAGTTACCCATTAGGTAATCATCAATAGCAATGGCACACTCACGACCTTCGTTGATACAACGAACAACCAGAGACTGACCAGTACGCATATCACCTGCTGCGAAAACGCCTTTCTGGTTGGTTGCAAAACCATCAGTTGCTACGTTGCCGCGCTCATCAAGCTTGATATCTAACTGTGCCAGTACACCGGTTGGCTCTGGGTGTAAGAAGCCCATTGCCAGGAAGGCCATATCACATGGAATGATACGCTCTGAATTAGCCACTTCTTCAAACCCAGGACGCTCACCCGGTTTGGCGTCTTGCCATACGATATCTGCAATACGCAAACCAGTAACTTGACCTTTATCGTTGCCGATAAACTCTTTAGTCAGGATGTTCCAATGACGTTCACAACCCTCTTCGTGCGAAGTGGTTGTTTTCATGATCATTGGGTACTGTGGCCAAGGCATATTTGCCGGACGCTTCTCTGGTGGGATCGGCATGATCTCAACCTGAGTGACGCTTGCTGCTTTGTGACGGTTTGAAGTACCCACACAGTCAGAACCTGTGTCACCACCACCGATCACGACAACATGCTTGTCTTTAGCGTGAATTTCCTCACCTTTCAGATCCATATCGTTAGCACGACGGTTGTTCTGACCAAGGAATTCCATAGCAAAGTGAACACCCTTCAGCTCACGGCCAGGTACTGGCAAATCACGAGGAACGGTTGAACCGCCAGTGAGTAGAACCACATCGAATTCCTGACGTAATTGCTGAGCGTTAACGTCAACACCAATATGTTGGTTAACCTTGAATTCTACGCCAGCTTCAGCCATCAGGTTGATCTTACGATCAATCACGTCCATGCCCAGTTTGAAATCAGGGATTCCGAAACGCAGCAGGCCACCAACCTTTTCGTCACGCTCGAATACAGTGACTGAGTGACCAGCACTGTTCAACTGCTCTGCTGCTGCAAGGCCTGCAGGACCAGAACCGATGATCGCTACCGTCTTACCTGTGCGCGAACGAGGTGTTTTCGGTTTTGCGTACCCTTCACGGTACGCAGTTTCTACAATGGTTTTCTCGATATTACAGATGGTGATTGGGTCTTGGTTGATACCCAGAACACACGCGCTCTCACAAGGAGATGGGCAAACACGACCTGTAAATTCAGGGAAATTGTTAGTAGAACTTAGGATGTTCCACGCCTCTTCCCAGCTGTCACGGTAAACCGCGTCGTTAAATTCAGGGATGATGTTACCAATCGGACAACCGCTGTGACAGAAAGGAACACCACAGTCCATACAACGAGAAGCCTGAGTGTTGATCTTGTCACCAAACTCTTCGTTAAGAACGAACTCTTTGTTGTCTTCAATACGAACTGATGGGTCGAGCTTCTTTGGAAGCTCGCGACCATGTTCTAAAAATCCAGTAGGCTTACCCATTATACTGCCTCCACTTCTTCCGTTTGTGCCTGCGCTGCTTCCGCTTTACGTTTTTGAAGAACCGCTTTGTAATCGCGCGGCATCACCTTAACCAGAGAGGCCAGGCTTGCTTCAAAGTTATCTAGGAAAGACTGAGCAACTTCACTTCCTGTGAACTCGACATGTTTAGTCAGCATCTCTAGCAGAAGATCGCGATCTTCTTGCTCAATTGGATCTAAGTCCACTAGCTCTGGGTTAAGCTTGGTTTCGAAATCACCCGCTTTGTCCCATACGTAAGCCACACCGCCACTCATACCTGCGGCAAAGTTACGACCTGTTGAGCCAAGGATGACAGCAACACCACCGGTCATGTATTCACAGCCGTGGTCGCCAACACCTTCAACAACAACTTTGGCACCTGAGTTACGTACACAGAAGCGCTCACCAGCCATGCCGCGGATGTACGACTCACCTGATGTTGCACCGTAGAAACAGACGTTACCGACGACAATGTTATCTTCAGCAACAATGGTCGATTTCGCATCTGGGTAAAGCACAAGCGTACCGCCAGACAGACCTTTACCCCAGTAGTCATTCGCATCACCTTCCACTTCGAACTTAACGCCCTTAGCCAGGAATGCACCGAATGACTGACCTGCAGAGCCGTTGAACTTCACGTTCATTGGCTGAGGTAGGCCTTGGTCTTTGTACACTTTAGAGATTTCGTTCGACAGCATGGTACCAGCCGAACGGTCCGTGTTGATGATTGGGAATTCAGCATTAACTGCTTGACCTTTTTCAAGCGCCGGAATAGCAGCCTGAATCAACTGACGGTCCAGAACCTGCTCCAGATTGTGGTTCTGTTGTGTTTGGTTGTAGATACCATCTTCATCACGAGCTTGCTCGATGTGCAGAACTGGTGACAGATCCAAGTTCTTGTATTTCCAGTGGCCGATATCTTCACGAACTTTCAGTTTGTGCGATTGACCAACCATCTCATCGATAGTGCGGAAACCTAATTCAGCCATCACTTCACGCAGACCTTCAGCCATGTACTGGAAGAATGTCACTACGTCTTCTACGCGGCCATCAAAGCGTTCACGTAGCGTCTTGTTCTGCGTCGCGATGCCAACAGGACAGGTGTTCTTATGACACTTACGCATCATGATACAGCCTTCAACAACAAGTGCTGCTGTTGCTACACCCCATTCTTCTGCACCAAGTAGTGTTGCTACGGCAAGGTCGCGAGGCGTTTTCATCTGACCATCAGACTGAACAACGATACGGTTACGCAGACCGTTTTTCAGTAGTGTCTGGTGCGTTTCCGCCAAGCCCAGCTCCCAAGGCAGACCAGTATGACGAATCGAAGACATCGGTGATGCGCCTGTACCGCCATCGAAACCTGCGATAAGTACCACGTCAGCTTTCGCTTTCGCGACGCCTGATGCGATAGTACCGACACCTGCTTCCGATACCAGTTTGACGTTTACACGGCCAGCACGGTTAGCATTCTTCAGGTCGTAGATTAGCTGAGCTAAATCTTCGATTGAGTAGATATCGTGGTGTGGCGGTGGCGAGATTAGACCAACGCCCGGAGTCGAGTGACGAGTTGCACCGATCCAGTCATCAACCTTATCACCTGGTAGCTGACCACCTTCACCTGGCTTCGCACCCTGAGCCATCTTGATTTGTAGCTCATCTGCGTTAGTCAGGTAGTAAGAGGTAACACCGAAGCGGCCTGACGCAACCTGTTTGATTGCAGAGCGTTCCCAATCGCCGTTTTCTTTACGTTCGAAACGAGTTGGGTCTTCACCACCTTCACCAGAGTTCGACTTCGCGCCGATGCGGTTCATCGCCACTGCAAGGGTAGAGTGCGCTTCGTATGAGATAGAACCGAATGACATTGCACCTGTCGCAAAGCGCTTAAGGATGTTGTCGATTGGCTCGACTTCTTCAAGTGGAACTGAACCCGCAGGGTTCTTAACAAAGTCTAGCTGACTACGTAGCGTTGCTGCGTTATCACCCTGATCATCAACGGCTTTCGCGTATTGCTTGAACTGAGCGTAGTCTTTGTTACGTGTTGACTGTTGTAGTAGTGAAATAGTTTCAGGGTTAAACAGGTGTTTCTCACCACGCTGCTTCCACTGATATACACCACCAACGTCAAGTACCTGTACTGGGATTTCACGAGTCGGGAAGCCGATACGGTGACGAACAAGTACTTCTTTAGCGATATCGTCGATAGTCAGACCCTGGATACGTGAAACTGTACCCGTGAAGTATTTATCGACTACAGATTTGCTGATACCAAGTGCTTCAAAGATCTGCGCACCGTGGTAAGACTGCAATGTAGAGATACCCATCTTCGAGAAGATCTTCAGTAGACCACCGTTGATTGCTTTACGGTAGTTATCGAATAGTTCGCGGATGTTGGTCTCTGGGTCAAGTTTCTTAGTGCGTTGCAGCTCGACCATAGTTTCAATAACCAGATACGGGTTAACTGCGTTCGCACCATAACCAACCAGAGTGGCAAAATGGTGTGTCTCACGAGCGTCACCTGTCTCTACTACGATGTCACACTTCGCACGCAGACCTTTACGAATCAGGTGGTGGTGAACAGCGCCAACTGCCAGCATTGCAGGAATAGCGGCATGGTTAGAGTTAACCGCTCGGTCAGTTAGTAGGATGATTGAGTAACCATCGATAACTGCGTCTTCAGCGTACTGACAGATTCGTTTAAGAGCTCGCTCTAGTTTACCTTCGTCTTCACTGGCCTGGAATACGATATCTAGCGTCTTAGCTTGAAGATGCTCGTTATCGATAGCACGCAGCTTTTCAAGTTCAGAGTTAGATAGAACTGGCGATTCAAGCTCTACTTTCTGACAGTGCTCTGGTGACTCAGCGAGTAGGTTCTGATCCTTACCAAGGTAAGTATTCAGTGACATAACCATACGCTCACGAATCGGGTCGATAGGCGGGTTAGTTACCTGAGCAAATAGCTGTTTAAAGTAGTTTGAAAGATGCTGTGACTGGTGCGAAAGAATCGCCAGTGGCCAGTCAGCACCCATTGCAGACAGAGGCTCTTTGCCATCTTTTGCCATAGGTACGATGATTTCGTTCACTTCCTCAGAGCTGACACCAAATGCTTGCTGCTTGTGGAGTAGCTTCTCTGGAGAAGGTTGGTTGAATTCGTTGGTTGCGTCCGGAAGTTTCTTCAGACTAAGCAGGTTCTCTTCAACCCATTTCTCGTACGGTTGCGCACTCGCAATACCGTCTTTCACTTCTTCGTCAGAAATAATGCGACCTTGCTCCAGGTCAGCAACGAAGATACGGCCTGGTTGTAGACGACCACGGAACTCCACGTTCTCTGGTGCAATATCAACAACACCAGACTCAGATGCCATGACCAGGAAGTCATCTTTAGTCACTGTGTAGCGAGAAGGGCGCAGACCGTTACGGTCAAGAGTTGCACCTACTTGTACGCCGTCGGTGAAACAGACTGATGCCGGACCATCCCATGGTTCCATTACATTAGCGTGGTACTGGTAGAACGCACGACGTGTTGGGTCCATGTTTTTGTTTTCTTGCCATGCTTCAGGAATCATCATCATTAACGCATGTGGCAAGGTACGGCCAGAAAGAACTAATAGTTCTAGCGCCATATCGAAGTTAGATGAGTCAGAGCTACCTTCCTGACAGATTGGCAGCAGCATATCGATCTCTGCCTGAGTAAAGAGATCAGATTCAATGATCGCTTCACGCGCTTTCATCCAGTTCAGGTTACCGCGTACAGTATTGATTTCACCATTGTGTGCAATGTAACGGAAAGGCTGAGCCAAACGCCATTTCGGGAAGGTGTTGGTTGAGAAACGAGAGTGAACGAGCGCAAGCGCTGTCACCATAGTTGGATTCTGAAGGTCAAGGAAGTACTGAGGTACTTGCTCTGTCGTTAGCTGGCCTTTGTAAACAAGCGTTTTGTATGACATTGAGTTGATGTAGAAATCATCACCAATGTTAGACACACTCTCCAGACATACTCGAACCGTGTAGTTACGTAGTACGTACAGTTTACGCTCTAGCTCTTCAGGCGTAATGCCCGGACCACCAGAAATAAATACGTGTTCAAATTGAGGCTCAGTGCTTAGTGGGTCAGCACCGATCATTGAGTTATCAGTTGGCAGTACACGATAGCCGATAACATCAAGCTCTAGTCGTTGTGCATTGCGTTCTAGAATGTCACGACACTGAGCGCGTTTGTGTTCGTCTTTAGGGAAAAGCACCACACCAACACCATATTTCTCGAAAGAAGGGAGCTTGATACCAAGCTTAACGGCTTCTTCTAACAGAAATTCGTGTGGTTTTTGTAGCAAGATACCAGCGCCGTCGCCTGAGCAAGGATCACATCCTTGACCACCACGGTGCTCCATTCGGGCAAGCATATCAAGTGCTTGCGTTACTACGTCGTGCGATTTGCGGTTTTTTAGGTGAGCAACAAAACCGATACCACAAGCGTCATGCTCCAACTCGGGAGTGTATAGACCTTGTGAAATTTGCTCTCTATCTACCATGGATACATCCTTCCAGTTCAAATAGGCGCAAGTGGGCTAGTCGAAACTAGTTCTACGTCCTGTCCTTTATTTTTATGATTCGAAGTCAGCCTAGCTGGGCGACTTTGATTCCATTCCGTCTCTCGCGGAAAAATATTGCGAGAAAAACAATCCTTGGTGAAATCCAGTTTTTTATTATCACAATCTAGTGATTTATATAGGTGGGAGTAGGAGTTCACCGATGTTTTGCCACATTTAAATGTAATAAAAAATACAAAAAGCAGCAAAATCTGTAAGTATCCTACAATTTAGTCAGCACAAAATGCAATCAAAACTCGTCCTTGTTGCCCAGTTTTTTTGCGTTATAAATAGATAATATGTTTAACTTTTGCTTAACAATTTGCTTGAGGCACATATTTTCTGCATGTTTATTGACTTTGCTTAACTCCTATCCTGTTTGAAATCGTTACATTCCTTCCCAAATTGCTTTCAAGATTGTAATTAAATTACATAGATCTTAATGATATTTATTTCGATTTGGCTTAAGGGTAAAGATGCAACTTCATGAACTGGTCAACACCATTGGCCAAGACTTACAAAGAAGATATGGCGAGAAAGTTCACAAGCTGACTTTGCACGGTGGTTTTAGCTGCCCGAACCGAGATGGCACGATTGGTCGTGGTGGCTGCACATTTTGTAATGTGGCATCGTTTGCTGATGAAGAAGCTCAGATAAAAAGCATCCATGACCAGTTAACTGACCGAGCAGGAGAGATTACACGAGCAAAACGTTATCTCGCTTATTTTCAGGCTTATACCAGCACCTATGCTGAAGTACAGGTGCTGAAGAACATGTATGAGCAAGCCCTTGAAGCTGCAGATATCGTTGGGTTGTGTGTTGGTACCCGACCGGATTGTGTTCCAGATTCGGTTCTTGAATTGCTGGCAGGTTACGTCGAGCAAGGCTATGAGATCTGGCTTGAGCTTGGCTTACAGACAGCAAACAACCATACCCTGAAGCGAATTAATCGAGGCCATGATTTCGAATGCTATGCAGAGATCACCCGTCGTGCGCGGGCGCTTGGTATTAAGGTGTGTAGCCATTTGATTGTTGGTTTACCTAAAGAGACGCGCCAGGACAATATCGCGACTATGCAGCAGGTTCTGGAGGTAGGGACTGACGGTATTAAACTGCATGGCTTGCATATTGTTGAGGGAAGTACCATGGCTAAAGCGTGGAAAGCAGGTAAACTTGCAGCCCCAGAACTAGAAGAGTATGTCTCCATTGCTAGTGAGCTGATCCGCATGACGCCACCTGAGGTGATTTATCATAGGGTTTCGTCTGCGGCGCGTCGTCCAACTCTGTTAGCACCACTTTGGTGTGAAAACCGATGGTTAGCGATGACAGAGATTGGTCGTTCACTACATCAACTGGGGGCACAAGGCTCCTTGATAGCTCAACCATTTGTATACACAAAGCCGATATTAAAGGCTGATTATTAAGCAATAAGCTGATATCTTTTGTACCCTTATAAAAGATAAATAATTAAGTTAGAGTTTTTAAATGGAGCAAGTATTGGTTTGGTTGTGGGATAGCACCCACGGGCATGGTTTTGACTTTGTAGTCATCCTACTTGCTACTTTGGCGGCAATTGCCATTTACGCTAAGAATCAATCTCACTTAATTGAATTGCTTGAGACAACGCCAAATGCGTTGCTTTTGGTCGACAGTAAGACAGGTGAGCTCCTGCTCGCCAACCCTGCGGCAAATCAGTTACTAGGCGTACGCAAAGTAGGTAAAAGCTTTATGCTGCCGAGTTTGGTTACGCCTCAGTTCCTTCTCTCTATCACTTCTCCTTTTGCTGGTAAGCGCTTCTCCGCACACATGTTAAGTTGGCCGATTTCAGAGAGTCGGGCGGTAAAGCTGGATGTGTCTGGTCATAAGACGCTCTATCGTCGCCGCGCGACCTGGTTACTCTATTTTTCTCCTCACCACTTAACGGATATGGAGTTGAAGAAAGAGATCAACTCGCTGACCATGGTTAAGAGTGCCTTTGATAACTTATCCGAACTGGTCTTTATCAAAAATAATGACGGTAAGCTCATCTCAACCAACCGCTCTTTTCAGCGTTTTTGGCATAACCGTGAAGAGGAAGGGGCGACGGATATTCAGGGTGTGATTAAAGGTCGTGCTAGTAAACGACGCTGGACCGTGACACCTGACGGTCGAAGCTGTTTGTTAGAAAGTTACCAAAACATCCTGTTGTCTTCGGATGGTGAGAAGTTAGGTACGATAGGTATCAGCCATGATGTGACCGACTGGCACGACATGCAGAAGAACTTACGCGACGAGATGGAAAAGCGTAAAGACACCGAAGTTGCGCTGGCTCAGCGGGATACAATCTTACAAAACATCCTTGAATCTAGCCCGGATTCGATCGGCATCTTCAATGAAAACATGGTTTATCAGGCGTGTAACTTGCCATTTGTTAAAGCACTAGGGATCTCTGAAGTAGATGATCTTATTGGTAAGCGTCTACAAGACGTGATTCCAAACGAAAGCTATCAGCGTCTGTCTGAAACAGACCATAAAGTTCTCTATGAAGGTAAATCGCTACGTTATATCGACCGCGTGATTAGCAGCAATGGAGAATACATTTGGTATGACGTTGTGAAATCGCCATTCAGAGATCCAGCTTCTGGTACCAATGGGGTACTGATAATGGCCCGGGATGTCTCTGAGCGTTATCTGGCAGAGCAAAAACTGGAAGAGGCCAACCAGGAGTTAGAGCGCTTAAGTTTCATTGATGGACTGACCCAGATCTCCAACCGTCGTCGCTTCGATGAGCAACTTGAAACCTTGTGGCACCTGCATATTCGTGAACAGCAGCCGCTGACAGTTATCCTGTGTGATATTGACTATTTCAAAGGCTATAACGACTTCTACGGCCACCAACGCGGTGATGATGCCTTAATCAAAGTCGGTGAGGTGTTCAAAAAGGTGCTTACTCGCTCCAGTGACTGTGTTGCCCGTTACGGTGGTGAAGAGTTTGGTTTTATTCTGCCAAATACTACTACGGAAGGGGCGTTACAGGTCGCTAAGCGCATCCATGAAGGGGTTGCTGCACTGGGGCTTGAACACAGGAAGTCTAAGATCTCAAATCAGATCACGACCAGTATCGGTTTGGTTTCTATTGTCCCTCAACCGATGACAAGTAGCGAAACCATTATCGCCCTGGCAGATAGCGCACTTTATCAAGCCAAATCTAACGGTCGAAACCAAACCTGTGTGCATCACACATCAGAGAATTAACGCTTTCTAATGTAAGGATTCTTTTAGCTGTCAGTAGCTAAAACAGGTAAGATTTAGCTACTGTTACCGCGCGGAGTTCTCAATGAAGCCGATTAAAAATCTTGCTCAGTATTATGTCGATCTGTTAGTTAAACTGGGCATCCTGCGTTTTTCTATTCTCCTTGCTCTGGCTTTAGTGGCACTCGCCGTTGTTGTTCAGGTAGGTATTACTCTTGTCTTAAGTGGGCACGTCGATGATATCGACATCGTACGCTCAGTTTTCTTTGGTTTATTAATCACTCCTTGGGCGGTTTACTTTCTGTCAGTCGTCGTCGATCAGCTCGAAGAGTCACGTCAACGCCTCTCCAAATTAGTCTCTAAACTCAAAGACATGCGTTCGCGAGATCAGGAACTTAATCATAAGCTACAACAGAATATTGCTAAGCTTAATCAAGAGATTGAGGAGCGGATTAAAGCGGAAGAAGCCCGTGAAGAAGCAATGAAAGATCTTGAAGATGAGGTCTACCAGCGAGAAAAAACTCAGGTAGAGTTGGCGGAAAGAACCGCCCTTCTGCGCTCCTTTATCGATGCCTCACCGGATTTGATCTACTACCGAAATGCTGACGGGGTATTCTCCGGCTGTAACCGCGCTATGGAAGAGCTAACTGGCAAAAAAGAGAGTCAGCTAGTCGGTCTTACTCCTTGGGATGTCTACAGCAAAGAAGTCGCGCAACAAATTGTCGATACCGACCAAAAAGTCTTCTCTGATAACCAGACACTCACTTATGAACAGTGGCTTGAGTATCCTGATGGCCATAAGAACTACTTTGAATTGCGTAAAGTACCTTTCTACAGTAAAGAGGGGCGTCACCTCGGTTTGGTCGGTTTTGGACGTGATATCACTGAGCGCAAACGCCACGAAGAGTCGTTAGAAAAAGCCAGTCGTGACAAAACTACCTTTATATCGACTATCAGTCACGAGCTGCGTACACCTCTGAATGGCATCGTTGGTTTGAGTCGTATGCTGCTTGATACTCAGCTCACTGAAGAGCAACGTAATCATATGCAGACCATTAACGTCAGTGCCATCACCTTAGGCAATATCTTTAACGATATTATCGATATGGATAAATTCGACCGCCGTAAACTGGAGCTTTTCCCATCGACACTCAACTTTGAAGAGTTTGTCGCCGAAATGGAGAGTATCTCGGCGCTGATGGCTTCGCAAAAAGGTCTACGCTTTGATTTGGAACGCCTCAGCGAATTGCCAAGTGCAATAGAAGTGGATGCGACGCGTCTGCGTCAGGTGCTCTGGAACCTTATCAGTAACGCGATGAAGTTTACCAAAGAGGGTGGCGTGGTGATGACGGTTAGCTCTGAAGTGACTGACGAGCACGCTCATATCACGATGGAAATTGAAGATAGCGGCATTGGTATTCCAGAAGCTGAGCTAGAGAAGATCTTTGCTATGTACTATCAGGTTAAGTCAGGTAAAGACAACCTTCACGCCGTCGGTACAGGTATCGGTCTGGCGGTTTCTAAGCAGTTAATCAATATGATGGATGGCGACATTACGGTGTCGAGTGAAGAAGGATTTGGTAGCACATTTACTGTGACGATTTGTGTGCCACTGGCAAACGATCAAGAGTTGCAAGTGGCTGCACCAGCCCAGTCGCAAGAGCTCAATATCTTTATGGTTGAGGATATTGAACTAAACATTACCGTGGCCCGCTCGTTACTGGAAAGCATGGGCCATGAAGTCTCTGTTGCCATGACAGGGATGGAAGCGATGGAGATGTTTGATCCGGAAATCTATGACTTAGTCTTCCTTGATATCCAGTTGCCGGATATGACTGGTTTTGATGTTGCGGAATACTTTAGACGAACCTTTTCCGACCTACCACCATTGGTTGCGCTGACAGCGAACGTGCTTAAGAACAAGCAAGAGTATCTCGACAAAGGCATGGACGACGCGATCAGTAAACCGTTATCGGTGACGGCAGTGCAAGATGTCCTGGCTAAATTTACTCAGGGGGACAGTGAGCCAGCAGTTCAACAAGCAGTTGAGCCAGAAGTAGTTGTAGAGGGGGGAGAGATTTACTCACGCATTCTCGATCTGGATATGCTTGAGTCCTATGTCGGTATCGTTGGACCTGAGCCAGTGTTAAGCAGTATTGAGATGTTTGAAGATATGATGCCTGAGTATTTGCAAGTGCTTGATTCAAATATGATCGCTAAGCATCAGGACGGTATTGTTTCAGAAGCTCATAAGATTAAAGGCGCCGCAGGCTCAATTGGTTTGAAACATATCCAAAGTGTCGCGCAGAAGGCGCAGTCGCCAGACTTCCCGACGTGGTGGGAAAATATCGATGATTGGGTTGAAGAAATTAAGAATGAGTATGAAAATGATATTCAAATCTTGAAAGAATGGTTGCAACACCACTCGTAACGACAAAGGTGAATCAAATGAAAAAGTTAGCAGTGCTATCACTCGGTGTGGCGTTAATGGTGGGTTGTACCACTCAACAAATAGGTTGGGAGCAGGGTAATCAGATCGAAATCGCGGATACCACAGTCGAACTGAAAAGTAATTTGTGGATAAACAAGATGCCGACGATCGGTTCGGTACAGGACAGCACGCTTCACGGTGCTCTGTATTTAGAGTCGGATAAAGCTTTACCTGCAGAGCTGGATGTTGAAAGCGTCACCATTCAACAAGGTGACCAAAGCTGGATTATTGAAGGGGACTTGCTAGAAATGCGTACCCATAATCAGAACCAGTGGGAAGTGGTGTTTGTCTGGCAAATCCCGGTCAATATCGAGCAACCGGTTGATATTGCACTTCAGATCAAACGCGACGACAAAGTCGACTGGTTAGTCGAGAAAAACGTAAAAGTTGATACGGTTTACTAACGACAACGGCTGATAAACAAAAAGGCTTGCTCCAGTGGAGCAAGCCTTTTTTAATTCTTAAACAGTGACTTATTTGCTCGCTGTTTTCAGACCAGCGTTAACATCCAGGATGTCTTGTTCGCTTAGTGTACCAACTGCCTGACGAAGCTGAAGAACACTTAGAATATAATCATAACGAGCGTTAGATAGGTTTTTGTTCGCATCGTACAGACGACGAGTTGAATCTAGAACGTCAACGATGGTACGAGTACCAACATCAAAACCAGCTTCAGTTGCTTCAAGTGCTGACTGAGCAGAAACGACAGTCTGTTCATAAGCACGCAAAGCACCAATCGAAGCGCTGATGTTGTTGTTGAATGCGCGAACATCTTTAACAACGCTACGGTAAGACGCTTCTAGATCCTGGCTAGCTGCAACATAGTTGTATTCAGCCTGCTTAGTTTGCGAAGTGATGTTACCACCAGTGTATAGAGGCACATTTAGGTTCACACCAATGTTGAAGTTATTGGTTGTGCCATCAGATTCGAAGCTGTCAGATGTATCTCCGTAATTGTAACCGCCATCAAGTGTTAACGATGGTAAGTGGCCAGAACTGGCTAGTGAGATATTGTCTTTCGCTACGTCCTGCGCGATACGTGCAGATAGTAGGCTTAAGTTTTTCTCTTGGGCTTCGTTTACTAGTGCATCAATTGCTGTAGACGTCTTACTTGCTGAAAAACGCTTAGTATCCAGAACATCAAGCTTAGAGTGCTCTTGACCGGTAATTTCACGCAGACCTTCGTAGCTGTTTACCAGACTGTTTTGTGCCAATACTTCATCAGCGAGTACTGCGTCGTACTGTGCTTGAGCGTCATGTACGTCAGTGATTGCTGATAGACCAACCTCAAAACGCTGCTTAGTTTGCTCTAACTGACGGCCGACCGCTGCTTTCTCTGCCCGAACAAACTCTAGGTTGTCTTGAGCACGCAGTACGTCAAAGTATGCCGTTGCAACACGCAGGATCAGAGCTTGCTGTGCGGCTGCGTATGAAGCGTCCGCTTGACGAGCCGATTTCTCAGACACATCAAGTGCTACCCAGCTAGAACGTTGGTAAAGCTCCTGAGAGAAGCTAATCCCTGCAGTAAGAGCATTCTTATCGTTATCGATAGTACGACCAGCATCTAGATCCGTATCACCACGAGTTAGGTTGTAACCAGCAGTCAAATTAATCTGCGGAAGAAGAGTTGCACGACTAGAGGTTACAGCTTCAAATGCGGCATCACGTTGAGCAGCGGCACTAAGTAGCGTTGGGTCATTCTCTTTTGCTTGATTGTAGATGTCTGCCAGAGTATCAGCGAAAGCGTTAGTGCTTAGGCTGCCTAATGCTGCACTGATAACTAGTGGAAGCAGTTTCTTCATAGGTTTAATTCCTGCCAAAAAACGAAAAATATTAGTCATCAAGAGTTTAACTCAATTGATGGCAATTCACTCGAAAACTTTGCAAAGTTTTACACTTAACTGTCCAGTTGTGCAATAAATATAATTCATCAATTTAAATTAAACTGCAAAAATTGTATGAAAAGTTGAGCCACGTCCTTGGAAGTTACGCTTAGGTCTGAGTAAACTATAAGATTCACTCAGAGAGGTGCCAAATGCAACAGTCTGACCAGCAACATCAGCAGTTTACTCGCCAAGATGTGGAAATAATCTCAAAAGAAACACTGTTTCAGGGATTTTTTAAAATGATTAAGTACCGCTTCAAACACAAATTGTTTGAAGGGGGATGGAGTGAAACCATAGAGCGTGAGATGTTTGAGCGTGGTCATGCCGCGGCGATGCTGCCTTATGATCCGGTTCGTGATGAAGTGGTTTTAATTGAACAAATTCGCGTTGGTGCACTCGAACATGACAACCCTTGGCAGTTAGAAATCATCGCCGGCATGATTGACCGCGAAGAAGATGCAGAAAGTGTTGTTCGACGTGAGGCAGTTGAAGAAGCGGGTGTAGAAATTGGTCAGTTAGAAAAAGTGACCTCTTATTATCCATCCTCGGGTGGCTGCTCTGAAAAGCTCGATGTTTACGTCGGTCAGGTCGATGCAAGTACTGCGAATGGCATTCATGGTTTAGACTATGAAGGTGAGGATATTCGTGTTCACGTAGTATCTCGCCAACAGGCCTATCAGTGGGTCATCGATGGAAAGTTTGAAAATGGCGCTTCTATTATTGCATTGCAATGGTTGGAGCTTAACCAGCAACGTTTGAAGAGACAATGGCACAAGTAGCATTAAAGAAGCCGTATCATGTTGATTTATCTGACCTGATGCGCACGTACGAGACAAATTACGCAAAACTGAACGCTTTGCTGCCGAATCAGCCGAGTGTCGGTGACGTGCGCTGCTACCAGGCTGCTTATATGACTTACCAGATTCAAGTGGTCGAAGTCACAAAGTACACAACTTTGGTCGATATTTGTCAAAGTGATGACGTTCCAGTGTTTCCATTGCCAACAATGTCTGTCAGGCTCTACCACGATGCTCGCGTAGCAGAAGTTTGTAGCTGTGAACATCTCAAACGTGTGAATGCTCGATATGACTACCCGAATGACAAAATGCTTCAGCAAGATGAAAAAGTACAACTCAATCGCTTTCTTGGTGACTGGCTGTCATTTTGTTTGAAACAGGGAATCAGTCGCACTCCATTGAATATTTAGGTTTTAGTTTTGAAAGTAACGTCAAGTTCATCAGATAGCGGCACTATTAAGCTACTTCAAATTACTGACACTCATTTGTTTGAGCCAGCCGATGGTAGCCTGCTAAGCGTGAAGACCCTGGACAGCTTTAACGCTGTGGTCGATGCGATTGTGCAGGAGAAGCGTCCGTTCGACGCCATTCTATCGACCGGTGATATCTCTCAGGATCACTCAGCTCAGTCTTACCAACGATTCGAGCAAGGTATTGCGCCACTTGAGAAAACATGTTTTTGGTTGCCGGGCAATCATGACTTCAAACCGAGCATGACCTCGGTTCTACCTTCTACTCAGATTCAACAAGCGGAACATGTGTTGCTTGGAGATAAGTGGCAAATGGTGCTACTTGATTCTCAAGTTGTCGGAGTGCCTCATGGTCGTTTGAGCGATCAGCAACTGGCTCTTCTTGATCAAAAGTTATCTGAACACCCGGAACGCTACACATTAGTACTGTTACATCACCATCCACTGCTTGTGGGTAGTCGTTGGTTAGATCAGCATACTCTTAAAGATGCACAAGACTTTTGGCAAGTGGTCGAAAAGCACAATAGCGTGAAAGCTGTACTCTGTGGTCACGTACATCAGGATATGGATGTAATGCACAAAGGGGCTCGTGTCATGGCAACCCCTTCAACGTGTGTTCAGTTTAAGCCGAATAGTGACGACTTTGCTTTAGATACACTCTCACCTGGCTGGCGAGAACTTGAGCTTCACCTTGATGGTACCGTGAGCACCGAAGTGAAACGCTTACCCGCAGGCTGTTTCCAACCAGATTTTAACTCTGCTGGCTACTAAGGAACGGGCATGAAACCATCCTTGCTACTTTATATCCATGGCTTTAACAGCTCTCCGCTGTCACTTAAAGCGAATGTGATGCGTGAGTACTGCGAACAGCATCGACCTGATATTAAGGTAGTGATCCCTCGTCTGCCATGCTTTCCAGAGCAAGCTGCACAACACTTGTTAGATATCGTTAATCAATACAAAGATGACTACCAGATTGGCTTAGTAGGTAGCTCTTTAGGCGGCTATTTATCGATGTGGCTTAATGCCCAATTTAGCTTTAAAGCAGCGGTAGTCAATCCAGCGGTTAAGCCCTACGAGTTATTGACCGATTACCTTGGTGAACAGGAAAACCCGTACACCAATGAACGCTATGTTCTGGAAACTCAACATATAGACCAGTTAAAGCAACTTGATACGCCAGTAATCAAGACACCGAGTGATTTCTGGTTGTTGCAACAAACGGAAGATGAAGTGCTCGATTATCGTCAGGCTGTTGCCCATTTTGCTGGCGCGAAACAGACCGTTGAACAGGGCGGTGATCACAGCTTCGTTGACTTTGAGCGTTACCCTGCTCAAATCATCGAATTCTTAGCCCTTTAATCCGACTCGATAGTTTTGATGAATCTAACGTCTTGAGCTCTCAACGACGTATTCATTGAGGGAAGAGTCATAATTTTACTTGTTACTTACTTATCTCTCTTGACATAATTGGGTCTGTTCCAGACTATGTCTCACCAGTACTTGTGTGGATTTGAAGCGCTTGGAGATTCGCCGTTAACCTTGTTCAAAGCGATAAGGTTGCTATTTAGAGCCGACGCATTTAAATCACCTGCCAAGTAAACCTTTTATTCTCTATAACGAAATTCCGTATTATGACTGAACAATATAATGCTGGGGCCATTGAGGTTCTTAATGGTTTGGAGCCAGTACGTCGCCGACCAGGGATGTATACGGATACAGCGCGCCCAAACCACTTGGGCCAAGAAGTCATCGATAACAGTGTCGATGAAGCGCTAGCCGGACACGCTTCAAAGGTTCAAGTAATTTTACATGCCGACCAGTCACTTGAAGTGATCGATGATGGTCGAGGCATGCCAGTAGATATTCACCCTGAAGAGAAAGTCTCAGGGGTAGAGCTGATTCTATGTAAGCTGCACGCTGGTGGTAAGTTTTCCAATAAAAACTACCAATTCTCAGGCGGTTTGCACGGTGTAGGTATCTCAGTAGTAAACGCGCTATCGAAGCGTGTTGAAGTAACAGTGCGCCGTGATGGTCAAGTGTACGAAATTGCATTTGAACATGGCGACAAGGTATCTGATCTGACAGTGACCGGCACATGTGGTCGTCGCAATAAAGGTACTAGCGTTCACTTCTGGCCTGATGCCAGTTATTTCGATTCGCCAAACTTCTCTGTAACGCGCCTGGTTAATAACCTGCGTGCGAAAGCGGTGCTTTGTCCAGGTTTGGAAATTACCTTTACCGATAAAGTAAATGGCAACGACTATCGCTGGTTGTATGAAGATGGTTTGAAAGACTATCTCGCCGAAGGTGTTAAAGGTTATACCGTCCTTCCTGAAGAACCATTTACCGGTGAGTTCTCTGCCGAAACTGAAGCCGCTAACTGGGCGGTGATCTGGCAGCCTGAAGGCGGCGAGATGATCACTGAAAGTTACGTTAACCTGATCCCGACGGCACAGGGCGGTACTCATGTTAACGGTTTACGTCAGGGTCTACTTGATGCAATGCGTGAATTCTGTGAATTCCGTAACCTACTGCCACGCGGCGTTAAGCTAACAGGTGATGACGTATTTGACCGCTGTTCTTACGTGCTGTCGGTTAAAATGCAGGATCCGCAGTTTGCCGGTCAGACCAAAGAGCGTCTCTCTTCACGTCAAACCGCAGCATTCGTTTCAGGTGTGGTGAAGGACTCATTCAGCTTATGGCTAAATGAAAAACCACAACTTGCTGAACAGCTGGCTGAAGTCTGTATTGCTAACGCTCACCGTCGTATGCGTGCGAGCAAAAAAGTCGTGCGTAAGAAGGTCGCCTCAGGCCCGGCACTACCAGGTAAACTTACCGACTGTTCGGTACAGGACTTAAATCGCACTGAAATCTTCTTTGTAGAGGGTGACTCGGCGGGTGGTTCTGCCAAGCAGGCTCGTGACCGTGAGTTTCAGGCGGTAATGCCGCTACGTGGTAAGATCCTTAATACTTGGGAAGTGTCACCTGATCAGGTACTCGCTTCTCAGGAAGTTCACGATATTTCAGTTGCTTTGGGTATTGATCCTGATACAGATAACCTTGACGGTCTTCGTTACGGTAAGATCTGTATCCTTGCCGATGCGGACTCGGATGGTCTTCACATCGCAACATTGCTATGCGCATTGTTCACTCGTCATTTCCGTGCTCTGGTAGAAGCGGGCCACATCTATGTCGCTATGCCTCCACTGTATCGTATCGACTGTGGTAAAGAGGTTTTCTATGCCCTTGATGATGATGAAAAAGAGGGCATCTTAGAGCGTCTATCGAAGAAGAAAGCCAAGATCAACGTACAGAGATTCAAAGGTCTGGGTGAGATGAACCCACTTCAGCTTCGTGAAACGACTATGGATCCAAATACTCGTCGCTTGGTTCAGTTAACGATTGATGATAGTGACGCAACGATGGAAATGATGGATATGCTGCTTGGTAAGAAGCGAGCTGATGACCGTCGTACCTGGTTGCAGAGCAACGGCGATATGGCAGAGGTTTAACGAATGTCGACAGAAATTACTTATGATGGCGTTGAACAGTTGCCAATGCGCAAGTTCACTGAAGACGCTTATCTAAACTACTCAATGTACGTAATCATGGACCGTGCATTGCCATACATTGGCGATGGTCTTAAACCGGTTCAACGACGTATCATTTACGCGATGTCAGAGCTTGGTCTCTCGGCAGCCGCTAAGTACAAAAAGTCAGCACGTACCGTTGGTGACGTACTGGGTAAATACCATCCACATGGTGACTCAGCATGTTATGAAGCTATGGTACTTATGGCTCAGCCTTTCTCTTACCGTTACCCGTTGGTTGATGGTCAGGGCAACTGGGGTGCACCGGATGATCCTAAATCGTTCGCTGCGATGCGTTATACCGAAGCAAAACTTTCTAAGTTTGCTGAAGTCCTGCTTGGTGAACTAGGTCAGGGGACGGTTGAGTGGCAGCCTAACTTTGACGGCACGATGAAAGAGCCGCAAATGCTTCCTGCGCGCTTACCTCACATCCTGCTTAACGGGGTAACAGGTATCGCGGTTGGTATGGCGACAGATATTCCACCTCACAATGTACGTGAAGTGGCGGATGCAACGATCCACCTGATCGATAATCCTAAATCTGAACTTCCAGATATCATGAACTTTGTTCAGGGGCCGGACTATCCGACTGAAGCAGAGATCATTTCACCTAAGGCTGATCTGGAAAAGATCTACCGTACAGGTCGTGGCAGCATCAAAATGCGCGCAGTTTGGCACAAAGAGGGCAATGAGATTGTTATTACCTCTCTGCCTCACCAAGTGTCAGGCGCTAAGCTGCTTGAGCAAATTGCTAACCAGATGCGTGCTAAGAAGCTACCAATGGTTGATGACCTGCGTGATGAGTCTGACCATGAGAACCCAACGCGTATCGTCGTCGTTCCACGTTCAAACCGTGTTGACTGTGACCAGTTGATGAACCACCTGTTTGCTTCAACAGATCTTGAAAAGAACTACCGTGTAAACCTCAACATGATTGGTCTTGATAACCGTCCACAGGTTAAAGGCTTAGTTCAGATTCTGTCTGAGTGGATTGAATTCCGCCGTGCAACGGTTCGTCGTCGTTTGCAGCACCGTTTAGATAAAGTGCTTGCTCGCCTACACATCCTGGAAGGTTTGTTAGTTGCTTACCTAAACCTGGATGAAGTAATTGAAATCATCCGTACTGAAGATGACCCTAAAGCTGTGTTGATGGCGCGCTTTGGCATTACTGATATTCAGGCGGACGCTATCCTGGATACCAAACTTCGTCACCTGGCTAAGCTAGAAGAGATGAAGATCCGTGGTGAACAGGACGAGCTAGAAAAAGAGCGTGAAAAGCTAGAGCTGTTGCTTGGTTCTGAGCGTCGCCTCAATACTCTGCTCAAGAAAGAGATCAAAGCTGACGCTGAGAAATACGGTGATGACCGTCGTTCACCTATGGTTGAGCGTGCTGAAGCGAAAGCACTGACAGAGCGTGACCTGGTTCCAAGTGAACCAATCACAGTCGTTCTGTCTGAAAAAGGCTGGATTCGTCATGCAAAAGGGCATGATGTTGATGCTGGTAGCCTCAATTATAAGTCTGGTGATAATTACCTTGCTCATGCGCGTGGTAAGAGTAATCAGCAAGCGGTGTTCCTCGGTAATGATGGACGTAGTTACTCGCTAGAGTCTCATTCGCTACCTTCTGCGCGTAGCCAGGGTGAGCCTATTACTGGGCGCTTGAACATTGCTGCGGGTACTAACATTCGTCATGTAGTGATGGGTGAAGAAGAGCAATTGTGGCTAGTCGGTTCAGATGCTGGCTACGGGTTTGTCTGTAAAGGTAGCGACTTATTGTCGAAAAACCGTAGTGGTAAAGCCTTGGTGACCTTGCCACAAAACTCAGAAGTGTTACTGCCAAAAGCGGTTGGTAACCTAGAGAGTGATGAGATCCTGGCGATCACCAATCAGGGCCGTATGTTGTTGTTCCCAATTAAAGACCTGCCGCAACTTGGTAAAGGTAAGGGTAACAAGATCATCAATATTCCGGCAGCTAAGGCGAAAGAGCGTGAGGAGTTTGTTTCTCACCTTATTGCTCTACCACAGCAGAGCTCGGTTACGCTCTACGCTGGTAAGCGCAAACTGGGTCTTAAGCCTTCTGATCTTGAGAACTTCCGTGGTGAACGTGGTCGACGTGGTGGCTTATTGCCACGTGGGCTGCAACGAGTTACCCGAATTGAAATTGAAAACGGTGCTGCTGAAGAAGCTGAACCAGAAGTTCAAGAGTAAAAAACAACAAGCCCATGCAATGCATGGGCTTTTCTTTATCTGAACGGTAGTGAGCGAAAGGCTATTCGCGCGTATCTTCTTTAATGGTCACTTTAAGAGTCTTCTCTTTACCCTTGTGCAGAATCAATACATCAACCACAGTACCTGGTCGAAGTTCGGTAACGATATCCATCACGCTCTGACGGCCGTTGATCTTCTGACCATCAATTTTAAGAATAATGTCTTGCTCTTCAAATCCAGCTTCAGCAGCCGGTCCGTTAGGGTCAACACCCAGCACCACAATACCGCCAAGGTGCTCGCTGCCTAACAGGCGGGAAGTCACTGAGTTAATATCCTGGCCGTCGATACCGATATAGCCGCGAATAACACGCCCATCAGCGATGATTTTCTGCATGATTTTATTAGCCAGAGAAAAAGGAATGGCAAACGAGATACCGTAGGTTTCAAGCTCAGTTGCTTGTTGGAAAGAGGCCGTGTTGATACCAACGAGTTCACCTCGGGTATTGACCAGAGCACCGCCTGAGTTACCTTCATTGATGGCTGCGTCGGTCTGAATAAACGCCTGATGACCATCAGCACTAATTGAAGAGCGCCCTGTAGCAGAAATAATACCGAATGTAGTGGTTTGACCCAGGTTGTAAGGGTTACCGATCGCCAGAACTACATCGCCTACTTTTGGTGAGTAGTTTGGATTGAGTGGAATAACAGGTAGGTTGTCACCTTCGACACGTAGGATCGCAATGTCAGTGCGTCGATCTTTACCGACTAACTGAGCTGCGGCAATACGTCCATCCTGCAGGGCGACGATGATTTGATCCGCTTGGGCAACAACATGGTAATTGGTAATGATATAACCTTTTTCACTAACGATTACTCCAGAACCCAGCCCTTGAGTCAGCAGCTTAGAACGGTCTTCTTCAGTGTATTTACGGCTATAGATATTAACCACAGCAGGTGCGGCTTTACGCACTGCCTGGTTGAATGAAATCTGAACTTGAGTGCTATCAATATTACTGGCTTGTTCCGCCGGAGGAACAAGGTTGGAACGCAAGGACGGAACCGCGATTAATAGTAGAGCAGCCGTCGCCAGACCTAAGCCCACAGAACGCAATACGAATTGCAGCATGCTTTCCTCATCAATAGTCATTAACTGTTTTAGTCGGTGAAGAATAGCATTAGATGAGAAAATAATAAAAGGACAGCAGGGAGTCCTACTGTCCTTTCAAAGCGATATCGCGTTTTGAGTGAAATGCTATTTAGCGGATGACTAGATAAATACTGCGGTCGCCACGCTGAATATTGAGCGCCAACACTCCAGACTGTTTCTCAACAACTTTTCTGAATTCACCTAAGTTTTTCACTCGTTGGCGGTTAACACCAATAATGATGTCGTCTTTTTGCAGTTGGTAAGCTTCTGCATTTGAGCCTTTTTCTACTGCCGATACCTTAACCCCCTGAACCTTATCGCTGGCGGTCGTATTGGTCAGCTCTGCACCGGTTAAACCTTCGTGAAGTTTATCGGCCGTGGTTTTCACGTTGGTCTGGGCCCCAAGGGTGACATCAAACGACTTCTTCTTACCGTCGCGGATGATGCCTAAGGTAACCTCTTTGCCTGCACCCAGTGTCGCTACTTTAGCTCGCAGTTCACTAAAGGAGTTGATCGCTTTATTGTTCACAGACACGATGACATCACCGGCTTCTAGTCCAGCTTTGTCTGCTGCACTATCAGGCACCACCTGACTGACAAAAGCACCTTTACTTGATTCATAACCGAGGGCTTCTGCAAGCTCAGAGGTGATCTCTCCCCCCTGAACTCCCAACATACCACGCTTCACTTCACCAAATTCCATAATTTGTGCAGTGAGGTTAGTCATCATATTGGATGGGATTGCAAAACCGATACCCACGTTACCACCATTCGGTCCAAGGATAGCGGTATTAATACCGATCAGTTCACCGTTGAGGTTGACTAACGCACCACCTGAGTTACCGCTATTGATTGCGGCATCTGTCTGAATAAAGTTCTCGAAGTTTTCAATATTAAGGCCGCTACGACCAAGTGCTGAAACAATGCCGGAGGTAACGGTTTGACCGAGACCAAACGGGTTACCGATTGCGACGGTGAAGTCACCGACACGTAGCTTATCCGAGTCGGCGATTTTAATTTCGGTGAGGTTCTTCGCTTTCTCAAGTTTCAGTAGTGCCACATCTGACATTTGATCGCCGCCGACCAGTTCGGCGTTGTATTCACGTCCGTCATGAAGCTTAACGCGAATTTTTTCTGCGCCATTGATTACGTGATAGTTAGTAACGATATGCCCTTGCTTGGCATCAATGATTACACCAGAACCCAGGCCACGAAATGGACGTTCCTGAAGTTGTTCCGTCGGGAAGTCTGGACCAAAGAAAAAGCGGAATTGTTCTGGGATTTGTTGTTTAGACACTTGAGTGCCTTCAACTGAGATACTAACGACTGCGGGAGTCACTTTCTCAAGCATCGGAGCGAGGCTTGGCAATTGTTCGCCATCAACCGAAAAGGGAAGAGCGGCGGTAGCCTGCATTGGGGTGATGATTGAACTCAGGCTTAAAGAAAGAACGGTTAACGCAAGCAAAGGTTTTTTCATCTGATACTCCTGTATAGTTAAGCCCCATAAATTCATACGTTATATACGTAACAATAGAATTTAAGGGGCACATATCAGGAAATAAGACTCAAAAACTTTTACAAAGTTCAGTGAGGATTTTTCTGAATTATGAAGCTTTAGCAGAAACTACATCTTGCGAATCAAGGATTTCTTTCTTTTGCTCCTTCAGCAAACCCGTTGAACCTGCAGCGTAGTCTTTTGGTGCTTCGCTAATAGGTTGAACAGATGCTTGCTCTTGAAGAGCCTCTGAGTCAGTTTCTGTTTGTTGAGTAATCTTTTTCACAAATGGGTTGTCTTGCTCTGGAAGATTAGGCAACAGCTCTGAAGAAGTCTTAGCCATATGTTGGTATAGCTTAGTGTACTCTTTACCTAGTGAATCCAACATTTCAGCCGTTTGAGCAAAATGGTCAGCAAGGTCTTGTTTTTGCTGTTCTAATTCAAACTTAGCGCTTTCTAAATCTTTCTGAACGGTTTTCTGTTTCTTATATCCAGGTGTAGTCAAACGAGAAATCACAACACCTAACAGCGTTCCGATAAGCAAACCTACAAGGGCGTATATCCAAGGCATAATTGCTCCTTATCATTGTTATTTAACATGTTTTTTACCGGTTGGTTACACATGTTCGAATGACATGGTACTATGAGTGCTTAAGCCAATAAAGAAAAATGCATGTGCTCTACATAGCAGTTTAACAGTCTTCTTCATTAGGTAGCGAAGCGATGACGCCACTAGAAATCTATAACAAAGACATAAAAGAACACGGTTTTCAAAAAGATGCTGCTCAGCTACAGGCGGTTTCCGCTCTGGATAAGCTCTATCACGAATTCATTGAATATCTCGATACACCAGTCGAAAAACCCTCCGGCTGGAAGAGCTGGTTTAGCAAGAAACAGCCTGAATTGCCTCAAGCGCCGAAAGGGCTCTATTTCTGGGGCGGAGTGGGTCGAGGCAAAACCTACTTAGTTGATACATTTTTTGAGTCCCTGCCCGGGGATAAGAAAATGCGTGTCCATTTTCACCGTTTTATGTACCGCGTTCATGACGAGCTAAATGCGTTAGGGGATGTGAATGATCCATTAGAGCTGGTGGCGGATAAGTTTAAAGCCGAGACCGAAATTATCTGTTTTGATGAGTTCTTTGTATCGGACATTACCGATGCGATGATTCTCGGCACTCTGTTCCAGGCGCTATTCAAGCGTGGTGTGATTCTGGTCGCGACCTCGAATATTCCGCCTCAAGACCTCTATCGTAACGGTCTGCAGCGCGCACGTTTCTTACCTGCAATAGAGTTGATTCAGGCTAACTGTCATGTTCTTAATGTCGATAGCGGTATCGATTATCGTCTCCGAACTCTCGAACAAGCCGAGATTTACCACTCACCACTGGATGAGCAAGCTAACAAAAATCTTTGCCACTACTATGAGCAGTTGGTAGGTGAGGGTAAGAAGGGCTCAACCAGTATTGAGATTAATCACCGTCAGATTGAGGTTATTCAGGCATCTGAAGATGTTCTTCACGCTAGCTTTGCTCAGCTGTGTCAGTCCGCGCGTAGCCAGAATGACTACATTGAGTTGTCTCGCATCTATCACACCGTCTTACTGGCTGATGTTCAGCAGATGAACTCTACCATTGATGATGCAGCACGCCGATTTATCGCTTTGGTGGATGAATTTTATGAGCGTCACGTTAAGTTGATCATCTCTGCAGAAGTGGAATTAGAAGCGCTTTATGCAGGCGGTCTGCTTGAATTCGAATTCAAACGTTGTCAGTCAAGACTGATCGAAATGCAAAGTCATGATTATCTGGCTAAAGAGCATTTAGCATAGCGGGCTTGTGGGATCTGGGCTGGCTTGAAAAAAATATCAAATTTTTATCCGAAAAAAGGTGATTTTTTCAACTGACTTCTCTATAATCCTGCGACCCACCGTTACTGCAGACCTTGATTATCGAAGGTATTTCGACATAACGGGTCGAGAGTGCCAACCACTCGAAGGGGTGTTGACTGGACTCTTAGTCAGTGGGAGCAAGCTTGCTCCTTAAGTGTAAATTTAAATATTGAACGGGTTATTATTAGCATGAAAACTTTCGTTGCTAAACCAGAAACTGTAAAACGCGACTGGTACGTTGTAGACGCTGAAGGTAAAACTCTTGGCCGTCTAGCAAGTGAAATTGCATCTCGCCTACGTGGCAAACACAAAGCTGAATACACTCCACACGTTGACACTGGTGATTACATCATCGTTGTAAACGCGGAGAAAGTTACTGTAACTGGTAACAAGGCTAAAGGTAAGATTTACTACCGTCACACTGAATTCCCTGGCGGCCTAAAATCAATCAGCTTCGAGAAGCTAATTGATCGTAAGCCAGAGATGGCTCTTGAGCTAGCGGTTAAAGGTATGCTACCACGTGGTCCTCTTGGCCGTGCTATGTACCGTAAGCTTAAAGTTTACGCTGGCGCTGAGCACAACCATGTTGCTCAACAACCACAAGTACTAGACATCTAATCGGGGATTTCGAAAATGGCAGAGAATCAATACTACGGCACTGGCCGTCGCAAAAGCTCAGCTGCGCGTGTTTTCATTAAACCAGGCAGCGGCAACATCGTAATCAACAAGCGTAGCCTTGATGAGTACTTCGGTCGTCCAACTTCTCGCATGGTTGTTAAACAGCCTCTAGAGCTAGTTGAACTAACTGAGAAACTAGACCTATACGTTACTGTTAAAGGTGGCGGTATTTCAGGTCAAGCAGGTGCTATCCGTCACGGTATCACTCGCGCTCTAATGGAATACGATGAGTCTCTACGTCCTACTCTACGTGCAGCTGGTTACGTTACTCGTGACGCTCGTTGCGTTGAACGTAAGAAAGTTGGTCTACGTAAAGCACGTCGTCGTCCACAGTTCTCTAAGCGTTAATCTTTTTTCGAAAAGATTCGCTTCCAATGCTTGCATTGGATTGTGGCACCAAAAGCCTGGCTTCCCGCCAGGCTTTTTTGTTTTTCCTCTCTAAAAAAATCCTTTATCACCCGCACTTACTGATTGTTTTATTCTACTTACGCTGCTTTTGTGACGTCACTGGCGATTCGCCTCACAAATGTTACAAAAAGGTAGCTTTATCTTGTCAAAAAGTAGGGTTTTATTTATCATTTGCCATCAAATAAATACAACTAAATTCGTATTTTGTTAGCCATGCTCTTTAAGCGGAATAACAATAATCCACAAGGAGCAAATGGGAGAATGTTTGGATGAGCAATGCGCCTTTAAATAACGGTCGCAGACGTTTCTTAACCGCTACAACAGCTGTTGTTGGTGGTTTAGGAGCAGCTGCTGTCGCCGTTCCTTTTATTAAATCTTGGAACCCAAGTGAAAAAGCCAAAGCTGCGGGTGCCCCTGTTGAAGTTGATATCGGTAAACTTGAAGAAGGGCAAATGGTACGTGTCGAGTGGCGTGGTAAACCTGTATGGGTTGTCCGCCGTGCACAAACCGTCGTCGATGGCCTAAAAGCAATCGATGGTCAGCTACGTGACCCTGCATCAGGGGAAGAGCAACAGCCAACTTATGCTCAGAATGCTTACCGCTCAATTAAGCCAGAGTATTTTGTTGCTGTAGGTATCTGTACTCACCTTGGTTGTTCCCCAACCTATTTACCTGACAGTTTTGCTGAACAAGTTCAGGGTGTTAAGTCAGGTTTCTTCTGTCCATGTCACGGCTCTAAGTTCGACATGGCTGGTCGTGTATTCCAGGGTGTTCCTGCACCACTTAACCTAGTTGTTCCAAAACACATGTACTTAAGTGATACCAAAATCCTTATCGGTGTTGACGAAGAAGGGGAGGCATAATGCAAGCTCTACTTGATTGGGTAGAAAAACGCATACCCGCAATGAATGCGTACAAGAAGCACCTTTCTGAGTACCCGATGCCAAAGAACTTTAACTTTTGGTATCTATTTGGCTCGCTAGCGATGCTTGTATTGGTTAACCAGATCCTAACGGGTATTTGGCTAACAATGAACTACGTACCATCTGGTGATGGCGCGTTTGCGTCAATCGAATACATCATGCGTGATGTAGAATACGGTTGGTTGCTTCGTTACATGCACTCAACAGGTGCTTCGGCATTCTTCGTTGTTGTTTACCTGCACATGTTCCGTGGTCTGATCTATGGTTCTTACCAGAAGCCTCGTGAGCTACTATGGATCTTCGGTATGCTAATCTTCCTTGTGTTGATGGCTGAAGCATTCATGGGTTACCTACTACCATGGGGTCAGATGTCTTACTGGGGTGCACAGGTAATCATCTCTCTATTTGGTGCTATTCCTGTAATCGGTGATGACCTAACGCTATGGATTCGTGGTGACTACGTTATCTCTGGTGCTACGCTAAACCGTTTCTTCGCTCTACACGTTATTGCTCTACCAATCGTGCTTCTGCTACTTATCGTGCTTCACGTACTAGCGCTACACGAAGTGGGTTCAAACAACCCAGACGGTATTGAGACTAAGCTGCCAAAAGGCACTATGGGCGACGATTACCAGACACAGTTTAAGTTCCACGACTACTACACTAAGAAGTACGACATCATCGACTCTATTCCTTTCCACCCATACGGTACGGTTAAGGATATGGTAGGTGTAGCTGGCTTCCTATTCCTGTTCTGTTACGTGTTGTTCTTTAACCCAGAGATGGGCGGTTACTTCCTTGAGCCACCTAACTTTGAAGCAGCGAACCCACTGAAAACACCTGAGCACATTGCTCCTGTATGGTACTTCACTCCGTTCTACGCGATTCTGCGTGCGGTTCCAGACAAGCTACTAGGTGTTATTGCAATGGGTGCGTCGATTGCGGTTCTATTTGTACTACCTTGGCTAGACCGTTGTCGCGTGCGTTCTTACCGCTACCGCAGTAAGTTCCATTTATTCAACATCATCCAGTTCACGATCAGCTTTATCGCGTTGGGTATTCTTGGTGCGCTTCCAGCAACACCAACGTACACGCTACTAGCTCAGATCTTCAGCTTAGCTTACTTCATGTTCTTCGTACTGCTGTACTTCTACAGTAAGAACGAAGCGACTAAGCCACTACCAGAAAGGGTGACATTCAAATGAAAAAATGGATTGTAATTTTATTTGCAATGCTGCCTTCATTGGCAATGGCAGCGGGTGCGAACGTACCACTAGATAAAGCAAACAACGATCTGAGTGACCAGGCTTCACTGCAAAACGGCGCGAAACTGTTTATGAACTACTGTTTCGCTTGTCACTCAGCTCAGTACCAACGTTACGAGCGTGTTGGCCGTGATATTGGTATCCCAGTTGACCTGTTAAAAGAAAACCTAATCTTCGACCCAGAAGCAAAAGTGGGTGACTTGATGGAGAATGCTATTCCTGAGAAGTCAGCAGCGAAATGGTTCGGTGCTCCACCGCCAGATCTAACACTTGTTGCTCGAGTACGTGGTACAGATTGGCTATACACTTACCTACGTTCTTTCTATGAGGACCCAAGCCGTCCGTTTGGCGTGAACAACATTGTTTTCCCAAGCGTTGGTATGCCTCACGTACTGGAAGAACTGCAAGGTATTCCTAAGCCAATCTACGAAACTCACGTAGTTGATGGTAAAGAAGTACAGAAAGTTGTTGGTGTTGAAGCTGACGGTACTGGTGAACTAAACAGCGAAGAGTATGACAATGCAGTTCGCGATTTGGTTAACTTCCTTGAGTACTCAGGTGACCCAGTGAAGCTTGAGCGTCACGCTCTAGGCTGGTGGGTTATGGGCTTCTTAGTCATCTTTACAATTGTTGTTGTACTGCTGAAGAAAGAGTATTGGCGTGATGTGCACTAATTGTGCTACGATACCGTGCTAATTCCCAAATTTTAAACTTAACAATGGAGGCTTAGCCTCCATTGTTTTTATTTTGTAAGTGTGCTGGAGGGCTCCATGGCTGTAGCTGCCAATAAACGTTCTGTGATGACTCTGTTTTCAAGTGCATCTGATATGTATAGCCATCAGGTTCGTATCGTTCTAGCAGAGAAAGGTGTAAGTGTTGAAGTAGAGCTTGTTGATGAAGCAAACCTACCTGCTGAACTTATCGAACTAAATCCATATAAGACAGTACCAACACTGGTTGACCGTGAGCTAGCGCTTTACGACTCAAAGATCATCATGGAATACCTAGATGAGCGTTTCCCTCATCCACCATTGATGCCTGTATACCCAGTAGCTCGTGGTAACAGTCGTCTAATGATCTACCGTATTGAGAAAAACTGGTACACGCTTGCTGAGAAAGTTGTTAAAGGCAATGCTGAAGAAGCAGAAGCTGCGCGCAACAAGCTTCGCAATGATCTACTGACTCTAGGCCCTGTTTTCGCTGAGTATGAGTACTTCATGAGTGAAGAGTTCAGCCTAATCGACTGCTACTTAGCACCACTACTATGGCGTCTGCCTCAACTTGGCATTGATCTAGTAGGTCCTGGTTCTAAAGAGCTTAAAGTTTACATGAATCGTGTATTTGAACGTGATTCATTCCTAGCTTCTCTGACTGAAGCTGAGCGTGAAATGCGTCTGGCTCGTTAATTGGCGAGAAGATGGATATTGTTAACATGACACCGCGCCGACCATACATGCTTCGTGCATTTTATGATTGGCTGGTGGATAACGATCTTACGCCACACTTGGTTGTGGCGGCAGAACTACCAGGTGTTCGAGTTCCAATGGAGTTTGTCCAAGATGGGCAAATTATCCTCAACATTGCTCCGCGAGCAGTAGGTAATCTGGAACTAGGAAACGAAGCTATCACGTTTAACGCTCGTTTCAGTGGTCGTCCTCATTCAGTTATTGTTCCTTTGTATGCCGTTCAAGCTATCTACGCACGTGAAAATGGCGCAGGTACTATGTTTGAACCTGAAGATGCTTACATGGGTGAATACGAAGAGGAAGGGATTGTCGAGGTACAAGATGAAGAGACACACTCTTTGTCAGTTGCAATCGAAAGTGAGGAGCCTGAGTCTCCTGAGCCTGACGATGAGCCTCCAAGACCGACTAAAGGGCGTCCAAGCCTCAGAGTGGTAAAATAAAAAAGCAGCGCTAAGGCGCTGCTTTTTTTTTGCTAATGTTTTTCAATTAACTCTCTTGGTGGAAGGCGCGAACGACTTGCTTCACTCCTGAGATATTGCGTGCTACTTCTGTTGCGATGTCGGCATGCTGCTGAGAAACATAGCCAAGTAAGAAGACTTCTTTATCTTCAGTAATTACTTTAATCTTCACACCGTTAAGCTCTGAATTAGCCAGTAGAGCAGACTTCACCTTAGTTGTTATCCAACTATCATGGCTAATCTCTCCAACCGACAAGGGGGGCTTAATACGCAGCTGGTTATGAACATTCTTAACGCCTTTGATTTTACGCGCTTGTGACTCAAATTCTTGTTTGAGCTGTTCACTGTTCGCCTGACCCATCAAGACAACGGTTCCGTTGTAAGAACTTGCTGTGATACGAGCATTGCCTCTAAAAGGCGCCTTGTTACCGATACCAGCGACTTCAAACTCGATGTTATTGTCATTCCAAATCTCTTGTGTAGAACGTGGGTCAATAACGATCGAGGCGGTGGTTGCTGCGCCGGCAACAAACAAGCCAGCGCAACCGGTAAGGTTTAGAAGCAGTAGTGATAAGACTAGAGGTTTAAACCATTTCATCATTTAATCTTCGTGTGCTGGGAACAATACTTGGTCGATAAGATCGCACAAGCAGTGCAGTGTCACCATATGAACTTCGTGAATTCTTGCGGTTCTGTGAGATGGAATACGAATCTCAACATCGTTTTCGCCTAGCAGTCCTGCCATCTCACCGCCATCTTTACCGGTGAATGCAATGATAGTCATATCTCGTGTTACTGCCGCTTCCATTGCTTTGATGATGTTTTTGCTATTCCCGCTGGTTGAGATGGCTAGCAAAATATCACCAGTTTGACCAAACGCTCTCACCTGTTTAGAGAAAATTTCTTCATAGTGATAGTCATTGGCAACCGCTGTCAGCGTTGTATTATCGGCAGTCAAAGCCATGGCTGGTAAGCTAGGGCGCTCGGTCTCAAAACGGTTTAAAAGGCAGGAGACAAACTGTTGCGCGTTTGAGGAAGAGCCGCCATTGCCACAGCAAAGGATCTTGTTGCCATTGAGTAGGCTCGCCACCATTGCTTGCGCGGCATGAGTAATCGCATCGGGCAAGGCTTCTGCTGCGGCAATTTGAATTTGAATGCTTTCTGTAAAACTGTCTTTAATGCTATCTAGCATCGATTATCCTTGAGTAATTACGTTTTTGAGCCACTCGATCTGTTGGCCGTGATTGTGTATGGCCACCAGGTCAAAGCGAAAATCAGTTGAATAGACGGACAAGCCATTATTCATCAGCCATAGATTTGCAGTTCTGACAAGTTTCTGCATTTTGCTGGGAGTGACGGTTTCCGCAGCGTGACCGTAAGACTGGCTTTTTCGATAGCGTACCTCAACAAAGACGATAGTGGTACCATCGCGCATGATAAGGTCTATCTCTCCTCCTTTGGCAAGGAAGTTTCTCTCAATTAATGAGAGGCCGCAACCCGTAAGATATTTTTGTGCTGCGGCTTCGTAGTGTTGGCCCTGCTCTCTCTTAGTTGCTGGCACTATGCTCCGCCCAACTGATTTCGCGTTGAACGACACAGTTGTCATCGATGCTTAGCACACCAGTATTCCCTTCGATAGAGTAACCTTGTACCACTTTCATTTGTGGTAGGTGCTCCATCAAGCGGTAAGCATCCATACCTAAAGCTTGTAGACGCTTTTCAGCATTTGAGTCTTTAGGCCATAGTTTATCCATCTGAGCTTTAAGGCTGGCATCAGGTTGAATTAGCATTGGGATATCGCTGTACATCACGCCAGAGAGATCTTCATACTGTTGACGCCCACTGTTACTGCGCGAATTTGAGTACAGTTTTGGCGGGACGGTGTCCGGGTTAATCGCTACTTCGATAAATGGTTTGATCAGCGTTAGTTCAGCGCTGCTTGCGACGATATAAACAGCGTCTACGTCACGACGACTACGAGGCTGGCTTTCCAGCGGGATGCTCAGCAGAGATTCCATTTGGGCAATATGTTGTTGGCTGCTTTGTAGGCCAAACACCTTATTGATATCACGTTGTAGCTGACGTTTATCACCAAATAGATTCACGGCAACCTTATTGTCACTGTGTTTGGTCCACTCTTGCTCAAAAGCTTCAACCACTCGAGAGCCCAAACGACCTTTAGGCGCGAGGATCAGCGGGTATTGGTAGCCCTGTTTCGCAAGGTGTTTTGCTGCTTGGGCAACTTCCTGTTCTGGAGAGAGTGCCAGGTAGCAAGTGTTGTTGCCTGCTTCAATGGTCTCAGGGATATTGAGCGCCAGCATAGGTAAGGCTGTAGTGAAGTTCGCTTGTGCCTGTTGTAGCTTTTCGATGTTCTCTTTAAGCAGTGGGCCGACTACTGAATCAATTTGCTTTTCAACCAAAGTAGACTCTAATTCTTCGACGCTGATAGTGTTGGTGTCGAGAACGGTGAGCGTCGCGTTCTGGTCGCGATCCTGGTCGTTCATCATTTCTAAAATGAAACCATCACGAATCAGCTTAGCCTGTTGGGCAAACTTACCACTCAAAGGTAATAGCAGAGCTGTGTTTACCGGTTTGATCAGCTCAAGAGATAAAATGTCTTCAATGGCTTGTGGTGTGTATAGAGTTGCCGGGTGGCTTGGGTTGTCTGCCAACCACTGTTCAAGACTGCTTTTTAGTTGAGGTAAGTTGCTTGCGTAATGTTTAGTGTAACCAGTGACTTCCAGCCAGCCTGCAATAACAGGGTCATTTTCTTGCTGCTTAAAAGCATCAAGCTGAGAGCCAGTGTACTGGTTCAGGTTATTCCAGATACTTTGAGCGACAAAAGCCTGCTCGCTTTCAACAAGGTAACGGCTGCTCAGAGAGAGTTCACGAGTCGCATTGAAGAAGTCACCTTGTTTGGTAAAGAGCGATGCACGCAATTGGTGGTAGTTAAGCCACTGATCATCGGCAAGTTGCCATGATGGTCTGAAGTTAAGCTGAGAAAGCGCTGCCTGGTGCTCATTCTGAGAAACAAGTAACTCAGCGCGTGCCAGCTGCCACTCCGCTTGTTGCATGTCGGTTAGCGATTGGCGCGCCAGGCGTTTCATTAGCAGCTCTGCCTGAGTGACATCACCAGCATCAACAGAAGCTTTAAGCGCCATGATAAGCCAGTCGTTTTGCAGACTGCCCTGGCTGCTGTCAGCACGCATCAGATAAGTCTGAATTGGCTGGTTAGGGTCGAGAGTAATATCGACACTTGTTGGCGCTTTAGGAGCAGAAGAACAGGCTGCCAATGTGACAGCAAGTGCTACAGGAGTCAGTAAGCGTGTTACACTGAGACGCTTGTGGTTTTTCATGGCCATGAGCTCTTTGTTAATTCCGTATAAAATTGTGTCTATATTAATCGTTGAAGTGATGGTAAACAAATGACAGATAACAAAACCTTACTAACTGAGGTTCCTACCCTTTATATCGTACCTACACCAATTGGTAATTTAGGCGATATTACTCAGCGAGCGATTGAAGTGCTATCTAATGTCGATCTTATTGCGGCAGAAGATACACGTCATACTGGTAAGTTGCTCTCTCACTTCAATATTCAAACCAAAACTTATGCTCTCCATGATCATAATGAACAACAAAAAGCGCAAGTCTTAGTCGAGAAATTGTTAGCAGGGCACTCAATTGCACTCGTTTCTGATGCAGGTACCCCATTAATAAGTGATCCAGGATACCATCTTGTGACTCAGTGTCGTCAGGCGGGCGTTAAAGTTGTCCCACTGCCAGGGGCTTGCGCGGTGATTACTGCGTTAAGTGCATCAGGTCTGCCGTCTGATCGATTCAGCTTTGAAGGTTTCTTACCGGCAAAGAGTAAGGGAAGAAAAGATAAGTTTCTGGAAATCGCTAAAGCAGAGCGTACCTGTGTTTTCTACGAGTCTCCTCACCGAATCCTTGATTCGTTGGCTGACATGCTAGATATTCTTGGCCCGGAACGTGAAGTGGTGCTGGCACGTGAGCTGACCAAAACTTTCGAAACGATCCAGGGTATGCCGTTAGGTGAGCTGGTTGAATGGGTCAAAGCAGACGAGAATCAACAGCGTGGTGAAATGGCGCTGCTGATCCACGGCTACCGTTCGACTGCAGAAGATACCTTACCAGACGAAGCGACTCGTACTCTTGCTATTCTGACTAAAGAGCTACCGCTGAAGAAAGCGGCGGCAATGGCTGCGGAGATATACAACCTGAAGAAGAATACGTTGTATAAGTGGGGATTGGAGAACCTGAGTTAAGAATCGAGAATTTAGAGTAGAGAATCGAGAAGAAGCTGGTTCAGCCCTAGCATTCTACTTCTCGATTCTCGAAGCGTTCTGTCGAATCCTTGACCACTTAACCCCTCGTTTGCATCATATCTGTGATCTCGCTAGACACTTCGCTCCGAACTCTATACAATCCGCCCTCGGAGCTGACTGGGTAGTCGCTGCTTTGTTGATGTCCTTCGGGAGACTGACGTTGAGGTCCCTTTGGGAGACTGACGTTGACGTCCTTCGGGAGACTGACAAAGGGGAGGAAAGTCCGGGCTTCATAGAGCAAGGTGCCAGGTAACGCCTGGGGGGCGCAAGCCTACGACAAGTGCAGCAGAGA
>Ga0209272_10000289_pt1 | contig 48502 bp, 46 predicted proteins | sample tdDd002_FD_187125 | JGI IMG/M metagenome (GOLD analysis project Ga0209272, IMG submission 187125) | Marine sediment microbial communities from the Atlantic coast under amendment with organic carbon and nitrate - tdDd00.2 (SPAdes)... | ecosystem: Environmental > Aquatic > Marine > Coastal >...
GCATTATACTAACTTGAGTAGCATTGCTCAAGACCCGAACAGATCCTTTTTACAGGTTTTCCTGATCTTTTTTAGGCAGAGCTGATTTATGTGCTAAAAAATGTCGGGGGATTGTAGCAGAAATCAGCGAACTCACAACTAAAAATGTGATTTAAATCCAACCACGTTCTGCGAAGGAAACAATTTCACCATCTCCAACTACAAAATGGTCTAAAACTCGAATGTCGACTAAAGCCAAAGCATCGATGATACGCCGAGTAATTCTGCGGTCGCTCTGGCTAGGCTCAGCAACGCCTGAAGGGTGATTATGCGCAAGAATTAATGCTGCCGCATTGTGCTCTAATGAACGCTTTACCACCTCCCTTGGATAAACAGAAGCTGCATCTATAGTGCCCTGAAAGAGTGGCTCGCCACTAATCACTCGGTGCTGGTTGTCTAAAAATAGTACATAAAACTCTTCACGCTGCTTATCTCTTAGCAATCCTGATAAATAGAGCTTGGTCTGCTCCGGACTGGTTAGCGCTTCACCACGCTTAAGTGTTTCAGCTAAATAACGCTGTGTCATCTCTAATGTCGCCTGCAACTGAACAAACTTGGCAATGCCTAAACCTTTGTGACGACAAAATTCATCAAGATCGGCTGAAAACAACGCTCTTAGTGAGCCAAATTCTTTAATAAGGTGGTCTGATAGCGTTAAAACATTCATTCCCTGCGTTCCGGTGCGTAGAAATATGGCCAATAACTCAGCATCGGTTAGTGAATGTGGACCATGTGAGAGTAGCTTCTCTCGCGGCATTGATTCTTTGGGTAGCGCATTCATTTATAGGCTCTCTGACTAATTGATAACCAAGAGAGTACTTAAGCAACCACGAGCAGCTGAAAGTTAACCACTAGAACACGAGCTAACTCCGTACATTCCAAGTACCAATTGCAATCAAAGTAGGCCGTTTAGCGCGCTGGCTCATATTTCAACTTCAATATCTCAGATACCGAAACTAGGCACGTAAATAGTAGCCATGGTATCTTACGGGCAGAATTTTTAAGGAAGATCATCATGCAAACACTCGCTGGCAAAAAGATCCTTTTAGGCATTAGTGGTGGCATTGCCGCATATAAATGTGCAGAACTGACACGCCGTCTGATTGAACGTGGCGCTGAAGTTCAGGTTGTCATGACTAAGGCAGCAAAAGAGTTCATTACTCCGTTAACCATGCAGGCCGTCTCTGGTAGACCAGTATCAGATAGTTTATTAGATCCTGCCGCTGAAGCCTCTATGGGGCATATTGAGTTGGCAAAGTGGGCTGATTTAGTGTTGCTTGCACCCGCTACTGCTGACCTTATCGCGAGAATGAGTGCAGGTATGGGCAATGATTTGCTCACCACACTGGTTTTGGCTACTGACTCCCCTATTGCAGTTTCTCCAGCGATGAATCAACAGATGTATCGTAATCTCGCGACTCAAGAGAATATCGCCACACTTGAGCGTCGAGGGATGCACATTTGGGGACCGGCTGCAGGAGAGCAAGCGTGTGGGGATGTCGGTCCAGGTCGAATGCTTGAGCCAATGCAGCTTGTTGAGCGCTGTGAACAGTTCTTTGGTGATAAACCTCTGCAAGGTAAGTCTGTACTTATTACCGCAGGCCCAACTCGTGAAGCGATTGACCCTGTGCGTTATATCTCTAACCACAGTTCAGGCAAGATGGGCTTCTCATTAGCACAAGCGGCAACTCAGCTAGGTGCAAAAGTTACTTTGGTCTCAGGCCCAGTGTCACTGGCAACCCCAACTAACGTTGAGCGCATTAATGTCGATAGCGCTCAAAGCATGTTTGATCACGTGATGGATAACGCGACAAAGCACGATATCTTTATCGCTTGTGCCGCCGTGGCCGATTATCGCCCGCAATTCATCGCTGAGCAGAAAATCAAAAAGACCGATGATAGTGACCAAATGACGATTACTATGGTCAAGAACCCTGACATCGTTGCGTCTGTAGCCAAACTTAGCGAATCAAGACCGTTTACTGTTGGCTTTGCAGCAGAAACTCAAGACGTCGAACACTACGCACGCACCAAGCTTACAAAGAAGAACCTCGACATGATTTGTGCTAACGATGTCTCAGTAGAAGGACAAGGATTCAACAGTGACGACAATGCCATCACCATGTACTGGAAAGATGGTAAGCAATCACTTACTCTAGCGTCCAAGCAACAGATTGCATCACAAATCATCCTTACTATCGCAGAACGACTAGAAGCCTAAACGGCCATTGCTCTCATTGAGTGATCCTCTGCGATAAGTAATAGAGCTTATAAAATTTGGCTCCGAGATTAACGGAGCCTTTTAATTCAGAATGGTAACAGAAGGAAAACAGTTCATGGCCGGAACAAGAAAATCCAACCGCCGGGAAGAGATTTTGCAAGCATTAGCGGAAATGCTGGAGTCCAATGAAGGCGCTTCTCGCATAACCACAGCAAAACTGGCGAAACAAGTTGGTGTTTCTGAAGCTGCTCTGTATCGCCATTTCCCGAGCAAAGCTCGAATGTTTGAAGGATTGATTGAGTTCATCGAAGATTCATTAATGTCTCGCATTAACCGTATCTTAGATGAAGAGAAAGATACTCTGACTCGTATTCGATTGGTACTGCAGCTAATCTTAGCTTTCGCAGAGCGTAACCCTGGTCTTAGCCGAATCCTTTCTGGCCACGCTTTGATGTTTGAAAATGAACGTTTACGTGAACGTATCAATCAACTGTTTGAGCGCATCGAAACCTCTATTCGTCAAATTTTACGTGAACGTAAGTTGCGTGAAGGTAAATCTTTCCCTGTTGATGAAAAAATCTTAGCTGCCCAGTTATTAGGACAGGTTGAAGGTAGCCTTAACCGCTTTGTTCGTTCTGATTTTAAATACCAGCCTACTGCTAATTTCGAAGAGTACTGGGCTCTACTAAGCGCACAAATTAAGTAATCGCTATGACAAAAAAATCGACCGTTGAGAAACCTAAGTTCACGCTAGCTCTCCTCCAGCCTAAGTATTGGGGTGTATGGTTTGGTTTCGGCTTGCTGGCCCTTATCGTTAACCTGCTACCTTATGCGGTGCTTTATCGCATCGGGCGTGGCATTGGCAAACTAGGCATGAAAGCGGGTAAATCTCGGGTCAAAGTGGCTCGTCGCAATCTAGAGTTAGCCTTTCCTGATATGGAACAGGCTAAACGCGAGGAAATGGTCGAAGAAAATTTCAAGAATACCGGTATGGCGCTGATCGAAACGGGTATTACTTGGTTTTGGCCGACATGGCGCTTTAAGCGAATTTTAGTAACTAAAGACGTTGAAGAGCTCAAGCGTCTCGATCAAGAAGGCAAAGGCGTATTACTTTGCTGTGTTCATGCACTCAACCTTGAAATTACCGCCCGAGCCTTTGGTGCTCTTGGCTTACAAGGCTACGGCGCATACCGACCACATAACAATCCGGCGTATGAGTTTATTCAATACCGTGGGCGTACTCGTGATGGCAACCAACTGATTTATCGCCGAGATCTTAAACAGATGATCCGTGTCATGCGTAATGGTGGGCGCCTATTCTACCTCCCAGACCATGACTATGGCCGAAATAAGTCTGTGTTTGTACCCTTCTTTGCTGTTGAAGACGCTTGTACTACCACAGGAACTAGCATTCTTGCCTACACAAGCAAGTGTGCCATTGTCCCTGGTTCTGGGTTTAGAAATGCACAGGGTCAATACGAGATCATTGCCGATAAGTCGATTGAAGCCGATTACCCGCAGAAAGACGAGAAAGCTGCCGCAGCCTATATGAACAAGTATGTGGAAGAGATCATTCTGCGTGCACCTGAGCAATGGATGTGGCTACATAAGCGCTATAAGACCATGGCAGATGAAAGCGTTGAGAAAGGTATTCGATACAAATAGTTTCGAGTTTCGAGTTTCGAGTTTCGAGTTTCGAGTTTCGAGTTTCGAGTTTCGAAAGTAAAAGGGTTGACGTGAAAGCGTCAACCCTTTTCTTTATTCTGCTTATCGCAACTAGTGACTCGAAGCTCTCGGCTTATTAAATGCCGTACTCAGCGCGGTACGCTTTTACTGCTTCTAGATGCTCTGCGTCAGTACCTTTCTCTTCAAGGAAAGTCACTAGGTCAGTCAGGCTAACAATTGAAATGATTGCACAGCCAAAGTCGCGTTCAACTTCTTGGATTGCCGACAGCTCACCTTTACCTTTCTCTTGGCGGTCAATCGCAACCAACACGCCTGCTAGGTCAGCGCCATTTGCTTGAATGATTTCCATTGACTCACGAATTGCAGTACCTGCAGTGATAACGTCATCCACCAGCATGATACGACCTTCAAGTACGCTACCGACTAGGTTGCCACCTTCGCCGTGATCTTTTGCTTCTTTACGGTTGAAGCAGTAAGGCGTATCCACATCGTGGTGATCTGCTAGTGCAACAGCTGTTGTCGTCGCGATTGGGATACCTTTGTACGCAGGGCCAAATAGTACGTCGAATTCAATGCCAGAATCCGCTAGCGCTGCTGCGTAGAAGCGACCTAAACGCGCTAAGTCACGACCAGTATTGAAAAGACCAGCGTTAAAGAAGTACGGGCTCTTACGGCCAGACTTTAAAGTAAACTCGCCAAATTTTAGGACTTCTTTCTCTAGTGCAAACTCAATAAATTCACGCTGGTATGCTTTCATTACTTTCTCTCTAAATAAAAGGTCTAGTTTTCTAGACGGTTTATAAACAGCTCAAAACTTAGCCTTCACTAAATCTTGATAAAAAAATAGCTTCCTTTTTAGGGGAAGCTATTTAACAAACATCAATTTTCTAACGCCGCCTTCTGCGCCGCTACGATCTCGGTAATACCTTTGGTCGCCGACTCCAGCAACTTCATCAGCTCAGCATGGGTGAACGGTTCGCCCTCTGCCGTGCCTTGAACTTCGATCATACGACCATCTTCGGTCATCACTACGTTCATATCAGTATCGGCTGCTGAATCTTCTGTGTACTCAAGGTCACATAGAATATCTTCACCTAGAATACCCACAGAAACAGCCGCTACGTGGCCTTTCATTGGGTTCGCTTTTAACTTGCCCTTTTCAACTAGGTGTTGGAATGCATCTGCCATCGCAACGCTCGCACCAGAGATAGACGCAGTACGCGTACCGCCATCCGCTTGGATTACATCACAGTCTACTGTCACCATGATTTCGCCCATTGCTTCTAGATCAACTACAGCACGTAAGCTACGAGCAATCAGACGTTGGATTTCCATCGTACGACCACCTTGCTTACCACTTGCCGCTTCACGACGCATACGTGAATGCGTTGAACGTGGCAGCATGCCGTATTCCGCCGTTACCCAGCCCTTACCCTGACCTTTTAGCCAGCGTGGAACGTTCTCTTCAACGGTCGCATTACAAAGTACTTTTGTATTGCCGAATTCAACCAATACAGAACCTTCTGCATAAGCTGTGTAGTTACGAGTAATTTTGATTGGGCGAACTTGGTCCGCCTTGCGATCGTTTGGACGCATGGGCATCTACCTTATATGAAGGGGGAGACGTTTTTGGTTGGAGCAGGATTATAGCGAAGTTTGCTCTACAAAGCTATCCATCCGAGATTTGTGCTACTATTGCCTCGCGTTATTTTCAAAGATGATTAAACAGGAAAATTCGATGATCTACAGTATGACAGCCTACGCTCGTAAAGAAGTGAAAGGCGATTGGGGCAGTGCCGTGTGGGAAATCCGTAGTGTTAACCAACGCTACCTTGAAACCTACTTCCGCCTGCCAGAACAGTTCCGTGGCCTAGAGCCAGTGCTGCGTGAGCGTTTCCGTAAGCGCCTAGCGCGCGGTAAAGTTGAATGTGCACTGCGCTTTGAAGCTAACCCAGCTGCGAAAGGCGAGCTAAGCATCAACGAAAGCCTCGCACAACAAGTGATTAATGCTGCGAACCAAGTAATGCAGATGACAGGCGAAGAAAGCCGCCTAAACCCATTCCAAGTAATGAACTGGCCGGGTGTAATGGAAACGTCTGAGCAAGATATGGATGCGGTAAACAAAGACCTGTTAGGTGCATTCGATGAAGCGGTTACTGACTTCATTGAAGCGCGTGGCCGTGAAGGAGAGAACATGAAAGCGCTGATTGTTCAGCGTTTAGATGCAATCACTGAAGAAGTGGTGAAAGTACGTGCGCGTATGCCTGAAATTCTAGAATGGCAACGTGAGCGTCTGTTCTCAAAATTTGAAGAAGCGAAAATTGAGCTTGATTCATCACGCGTAGAACAAGAGCTGATCCTACTCGCGCAAAAATCTGACGTTGCGGAAGAACTAGACCGCCTAGACTCACACGTTAAAGAAGCAACTAACATCCTGAAGAAAGGTGGCGCTTGTGGCCGCCGTCTAGACTTTATGATGCAAGAGTTTAACCGTGAGTCGAACACACTTGCCTCTAAATCAATCAGCACAGACATCACAGCGTCTGGTGTTGAGCTTAAAGTTCTGATTGAACAGATGCGTGAGCAAATTCAAAACATTGAATAATCAGTTCTCTCCTGATAGCAAAAGCCCCGCATATTTGGCGGGGCTTTTTCATTTTGTCTCTAACCTACTCATCTTTCTCGGCGGTATTATTATCAATATATGGCCAATAATGATGCCCTACTCGAATCACCATGGTCGCTACCGCCAAAATTAATGCCGCCACGGATAGCCAAACGACCAACACCGCATCCAACTCTTTCATCCCTAAGGTTATATAACGAGCGATCGCCATCATGGCAATATAGATAGGGTAGCGAACCGGAATCTTACCGTTCATCACGAACTGCTTAACCATCGCCAGCACTTCGAGATAGATAAACATCAACAGAATGTCGGTCAGCAGGACACGCTTTTCAGTAAAGACATGGACAAACTCTTCGACCATCGCAAACAACGTCGCAAGAGTTATCGCAACCAGCAGCACAGCCTCTAATGCGTGGAAGATTTTAAGAAACGGCTTGCTGAAAGATTTAGGCAGATTGGAAGGCATAATCCCTATCCGTGATAAAAACTAATGAGCATCCAGTTTACCACGAGATGTATGACAAGGAAGCGAGCGGTCATCACTCTTTAGTCGATAACCGCTCTCTACTGTCAATTTCTATAGCAGTAACAAGTAAGCTAGGAATACCGCAGACAGTGCATAGATAATTGGATGAACTTGTTTGCCCTTACCTGCTACCACCATGCTGAATGCATAGCTGATAAAGCCCATCGCCATACCATTAGCTGGCGAGAAGCTCAGCACAGTAAACATGATGGTAAAGAAGGCTGCAATGCGAGACTCTTTCTTATCCCAGTTAATCTGACCTAAGCGGCCAATCATGTAGATACCCACTACGACCATCGCTGGTGCAACCATTGCCGCCGAGAAGATAGAAAATAGTGGATATAAGAATAGCGATACAAGGAATAAGCCAGATACGACAACGGCAGCAAGACCGGTTTTTGCACCTTGAGAGGACGCAATACCCGATTCAGAGAATGCAGTAATTGATGTGGTACCAAGCACCGAACCAATCACCGTACCGCCCGCATCCGCAACGAGTGCAGAACGTGCGTTTGGCACTTTACCGTCTTTATCGATGATGCCTGCGTCACGACCAACACCCACAATGGTGCTCATGCCATCAAAGAAATCGACAATCAGGAAAATCACCACAACAAACAGCAAATCAAACATCTTATCTGCGGTTAAGCTTGAGAAATCAAAAATCGCACCGAACGTACTTGCCATGCTTGGCGGCGCCGTCACAATTTGCTCAGGAATTGGCGCATTGGATGTACCCATCACCATATCGGCAATCAGCGTTAGGCCAATCGCACTAACAAATGAGATAAAGGTCGCCAGCTTGATATCACGCACCATGCAACCAAGCGCAATAAAGATACTGATGTAAGCGATGATCACTTGTGGTTCAGTAATGTTGCCCATACCGACAAGGACAAACTTGTTATCAACGATGATGCCCGCATTTTTAAGACCTAAGAAAGCAATGAACAGACCAAGCGAGACGGTAATGGCATTCTTTAAGTCTTCGGGAATCGATTCAATCAGCGATTTGCGGATGTTAGTTAACGAAAGCAATAAATACACAACACCGGAAAGGAAGATACCAAACAGCGCTTCATTCCAGAGTAAAGCCACTGAACCGCTTAGTAGCATCCCTTTAAAGAAGCCATTCATACTCATCCCAGGTGCAAGCATCACTGGGTAGTTACCCCACACACCCATAATAAACGTCGCAATCGCTGCCGCCAGCGCCGTCGCAGTAAACACCGCGCCTTTATCCATTCCAGGGATACCACCCAAGATTGCTGGGTTAACCGCCAGAATATAGCTCATAGCTAAAAAGGTAATGAAGCCAGCATAGAGCTCAGTACCTAGGGTTGTTTTGCGTTCAGTAATTTTAAATACAGAATCTAAAAGACCTGCTTGATTTTGCGCTTTTAGCGTTGAATCGAGACTCACAGTGAAACCTATACAATTAAGATGGAAGGTAAATAAGATGAAATGCTGTAAGCGGTGATATTTGGAGTCTCAGCACTTAAAAACTGTAGTCACTAAGATAGGCTCAGTGGTAGAGACATCTAGACCATCACTCTAGATATATACAGCATTTAATCGTTTGCGCGGATTGTAAGGAAGTAGAACAAAAACTCAACGATTATTTGATCAAATCCACAAATCAGTACTCAAACGAGGTCAAATTTGCTGGCTTGCATGAACGATACCAAGCGACAATTTGACTAATAATCAGAGTTAATCAATCTTATTGTCCTAAATAGGCGATTTATGCTACTCTTCGCCTCCATTTTTCTGGCCTAAATTTCACCACTTCGGTGAGCCAATCCGGTCAGTGCTATCTTTATATATGTCAGCCTTGCTGCTGACCGTTATCAAACCAAATGTGAGATCGTCCCTATGGGTAAAGGCACTCTATATATCGTATCTGCACCGAGCGGTGCTGGAAAATCTAGTCTGATTTCTGCAATGCTAGAAACAAATCCAACCTACGCGATGAAAGTGTCGGTATCTCACACTACTCGTGGCATGCGCCCGGGTGAGCAAGATGGTGTCCACTACCACTTCGTACAGAAAGAGCACTTCGAAGAGCTGATTGAAAAAAATGAGTTCCTAGAGTACGCAGAAGTGTTTGGCAACTACTACGGTACCTCTCGCGTTTGGATTGAAAATAACCTAGATAAAGGGATCGATGTGTTCCTAGATATTGACTGGCAAGGCGCTCGTCAAATCCGTGAACAGATGCCGCAAGCACAAAGCCTATTTATCCTACCACCATCAAACGGTGAGCTAGAGCGTCGCCTTAACGCTCGTGGTCAGGATAGCGACGCTGTTATCGCGAAACGCATGGCAGAAGCGAAGTCTGAAATCTCACACTACAGTGAGTACGACTACGTGATCGTCAATGATGATTTCGATACAGCATTAATGGACTTTAAGGCCATCATCCGCGCAGAAAGATTGAAGCAAGACAAGCAAGCTGCTAAATATAAAGGCATGCTCGACGCGCTTTTAGCTGAGTAAATTAGCCGATTGATAAACAGATCCTAGACACTAGGAACTGTCAGCCTGTATAATTTCTCGTCATTCAAAATTTTAGTTAACTAATTTGGAGTTCTCATGGCACGCGTAACTGTTCAAGACGCTGTTGAAAAAGTAGGCAACCGTTTCGACCTAGTTCTAATTGCGGCACGCCGCGCTCGTCAAATGCAAACTGGTGGCAAAGATTCACTAGTGCCAGAAGAGAATGATAAGCAAACGGTTATCGCTCTACGCGAGATCGAAGAAGGTCTTATCACTAAAGAGATCCTTGATGCACGTGAGCGTCAAGAGCAGCAAGAGCAAGAAGCCGCTGAACTAGCAGCTGTAAGCAGCATCGCTCACAGCCGCTAATTAGCCCTCTCTTTTACAACTATCTTCCGGGCCTAAAGTTTGTATCTATTCGATAGCCTTAAAGACGTTGCCCAAGAATACCTAACAGAGCCTCAAATTGAGGCTCTGCGTCAATCTTATGTGGTAGCGAAAGACGCCCATGAAGGGCAAACCCGCTCTAGCGGCGAACCTTATATCATCCACCCTGTTGCTGTAGCTCGCATCTTGGCCGAAATGCGCCTAGATATTGAGACTCTACAAGCAGCCCTTCTGCATGACGTCATAGAAGACACTGAAGTGACCAAAGAAGAGCTCGAAACTCAATTTGGTAATACGGTTGCAGAACTTGTGGATGGCGTTTCTAAGCTTGATAAGCTTAAGTTTCGTGATCGCAAGGAAGCTCAGGCAGAAAACTTCCGTAAGATGGTTCTTGCCATGGTGCAAGACATCCGCGTTATTCTAATCAAACTTGCAGACCGTACTCACAATATGCGCACGTTGGGTGCTTTACGCCCAGATAAAAAGCGCCGTATTGCTCGCGAGACATTAGAGATCTACTCTCCACTGGCGCACCGCCTTGGTATCCACAACATCAAAACAGAGCTGGAAGAGCTTGGTTTTGAAGCGCTCTACCCGAACCGCTACCGTGTTCTTAAAGAGGTAGTGAAAGCCGCGCGTGGTAACCGTAAGGAGATGATTCAACGCATTCATGATGAGATTGAAGGCCGACTTGAAGAAGTGGGTCTAAAAGCTCGCGTATTTGGTCGAGAAAAGAATCTGTTCTCCATCTACAACAAGATGAAGACCAAAGAACAGCGTTTCCATACCATCATGGATATCTACGCTTTCCGCGTCGTGGTTGATGATGCTGACACCTGTTACCGAGTGCTTGGTCAAGTACATAGCTTGTACAAGCCACGTCCAGGTCGCATGAAAGACTACATTGCGGTACCAAAAGCGAACGGCTATCAATCTATTCACACTTCAATGGTCGGCCCTCATGGTGTCCCTGTTGAAGTTCAGATCCGTACTGAAGATATGGATCAAATGGCGGACAAAGGTGTCGCGGCTCACTGGTCATATAAAGGCACTGGCGAGCGCACAGGTACCACCGCTCAGGTGAAAGCACAGCGTTGGATGCAAAGCCTACTTGAGCTACAGCAAAGCGCAGGCAACTCATTTGAGTTTATCGAAAACGTTAAATCTGATCTGTTCCCAGATGAGATTTACGTCTTCACGCCAAAAGGCCGCATCGTTGAGCTACCAGTAGGGGCAACCGCTGTAGACTTTGCTTACGCAGTACATACTGATGTCGGTAATACCTGTGTCGGTGCGCGTGTTGATCGTAACCCTTACCCGCTAAGTAAATCACTCAAGAACGGCCAAACCATTGAGATCATCAGTGCGCCGGGTGCACGCCCGAATGCAGCATGGCTTAACTATGTAGTAACTTCACGCGCTCGTACTAAGATCCGTCAGGTTCTGAAAACCATGCGCCGCGAAGAGTCGATTACACTAGGTCGCCGCTTGCTCAATCATGCACTGGGTGAACTGTCACTTTCTGACATCAGTGAAGAAAACATCAATCATGTATTGAGCGATCTTAAAATTGACTCGATTGATGACCTATTGGCTGATATCGGCCTAGGCGAACTAATGAGTATCGTAATTGCTCGTCGCCTATTAGGTGATGCTGATGAGTTAACCGAAGTGGAAGGCTCAAGCGAAACCGACAGCAACAAGAAGAAACTGCCTATCCGTGGTGCAGAAGGTATCTTGCTGACGTTTGCGAACTGTTGTCACCCAATTCCAGACGATCACATTATTGCTCACGTGTCACCAGGGCGCGGCTTAGTGGTTCACCGCGAGATGTGTCCGAACGTACGTGGTTACCAAAAAGAACCAGATAAGTACATGGCAGTTGAGTGGTCGGAAGATTACGATAAAGAGTTCATTACTGAAGTAACCGTTGACGTACAAAACCGTCAAGGTGCACTGGCAGAACTGACCAATGTAATCTCTAAGACAGGCTCAAACATTCACGGACTTTCAACTGAAGAGCGTGATGGTCGCCTATACACAGTGACGGTACTGCTAACGACCAAAGATCGTGTTCACCTTGCGGGCATTATGCGCAAGATTAAGGCGATGCCACATACGCTTAAAGTACGCCGTCGCAAGAACTAATCGACTGAATAGTTGAATCTAAATGTCCTTGAAGCCTCAGGTTTCAGGGACATTTTTGTAAGTAAGAAAGAGTTATGAATTTAGAACGTTACACCCGTATTCAAGAAGTCCTCAAAGCACGTCAAGCTGATCTCACCCTATGCCTTGAGGAAGTCCATAAGCCAAACAACGTTTCCGCTGTGATTCGCACCGCGGATGCGACTGGCATCCACAAAATTCATGCAGTATGGCCAAACGAGATGCGTACCCTAAGCCACACTTCGGCAGGCGCACGTAACTGGGTCGATGTAGATACTCACGACAGCATTGAAGAGGCTATCACTGAGCTGAAAGCACAAGGTATGCAGGTATTAGTGACTAACTTGTCTGATACAGCTGTCGATTTTCGAGAGATTGATTACACCAAACCAACGGCAATCATTTTAGGTAGTGAAAAGGTTGGTGCATCTGAAAAAGCCAAGCAGCTAGCTGATCAAGATATCATCGTCCCTATGGTCGGTATGGTTCAGTCATTGAACGTTTCTGTAGCCAGTGCAGTTATCCTGTATGAAGCGCAGCGCCAACGTGAAGCGGCAGGAATGTACGATAATGAGGTCAGTTCGGTACCAGAAGAAACCATTCACCGTCTGCTATTTGAACGTGGTCACCCAGTGCTCGCTAAAGTAGCTAAGCGCAAAGGCCTCGCTTACCCACCACTTGATGACCAAGGACAGATCGTGGCAGATGACGCTTGGTGGGCAGAAATGCAGAAGAAATAGTCTTTTTCTTTTCTATCGTCCGTCATCCTCAAGAGTGAGGGACGAACGAGTTGGGGATCTCTTCTTGTTAGTCAATGATTTGAGAGATTCCCTACTCCTTCCTTCGTCAGTCTATGGAATGACAGATTTTCACTTCTCCCCATATGAAATATACCTAAACAGACTAGCTACCCCTCAATTTATCCTGTACAAAAACACAGCCCGATGGTTAACTATTACTAACTTATAGAATGATTTATCGAGCTTTTTTATGTCCCAGCTACTCTCTGCTATTCCTTTAACGTCGTTGACCGGCGTCGGCGCCAAAGTGGCCGAGAAACTAGCGAAAGTTGGGCTTATTACTGCTCAAGATTTACTGTTTCACCTGCCTCTTCGTTATGAAGACCGCACTCGCATCTATCCAATCGCCAAACTGCACGCTGGGCTATGGGCCGCAGTACAAGGCAAGGTGATGAGTGTTGATACCTTATTTGGCAAACGCAAAATGTTGGCAGTGAAAATCAGCGATGGCAACGGCACCATCACGCTGCGTTTTTTCAACTTCACTGCGGGGATGAAAAACAACTTCGCTGAAGGTAAAACCGTGCATGCCTATGGTGAAATTAAGCGTGGTGGCTACGGCTTAGAAATCGTCCATCCTGACTATAAGTTCTATGCTCCGAATCAAAAAGCCGACGTCGAACAGACATTAACCCCAGTTTATCCAACCACGGATGGGCTGCGTCAGGTTACGCTGCGTAACCTAACCGACCAAGCACTAGAATTACTGGACAAAGCTGCAGTACAAGAGCTGCTGCCGAGCGGGCTTTACGATCAACAAACGACGCTTGCTCAAGCGCTGCATACCATTCATCGTCCACCGCCAAACATCGACTTAGAACAGTTTGATGAAGGTAAGCACCCAGCGCAAATTCGCCTGATTATGGAAGAGTTACTCGCGCAGAATCTATCGATGCTTTCTGTACGCAGCAAAGGCCAGCAAGATGCTGCGCTGCCTTTAGCAAGGCGCGATAACCTCAAACAGCAGCTACTCAGCCAACTGCCGTTTTCGCCAACCAGTGCCCAAGCCCGTGTGGTACAAGAGATCGAGCAAGACTTAGAAAAACCTCACCCTATGATGCGCTTGGTTCAAGGTGATGTTGGTTCAGGTAAAACCTTAGTTGCAGCACTGGCGGCCTTACGTGCGCTCGAACATGGCTACCAAGTTGCTTTGATGGCACCAACAGAACTGCTGGCTGAGCAGCACACCATCAACTTTGCCCACTGGCTAGAGCCAATGGGTATCAAAGTCGGCTGGTTAGCAGGCAAGCTCAAAGGCAAAGCGAAAAAAACCGAATTAGCTAAGATTGCCAGTGGTGAGGCGCAAATGGTGGTCGGTACCCACGCCTTGTTCCAAGAGCATGTAGAGTTCCACCACTTAGCATTAGTGATTATTGATGAGCAGCACCGCTTTGGAGTCCACCAGCGCTTAGAGCTACGTGAGAAAGGTGAAAAGCAAGGAGCTTACCCTCACCAGCTAATCATGACAGCAACACCGATTCCACGGACTCTGGCGATGACTGCCTATGCTGACCTTGAGACTTCGGTAATCGATGAGCTACCACCGGGACGAACGCCGATTCAAACCGTCGCTATTCCGGATACTAAACGCGAGGATATTGTCGAGCGAGTACGCAACGCTTGCCTTAATGAAGGTAAACAAGCTTACTGGGTGTGTACCTTAATTGATGAGTCTGAAGTACTCGAAGCGCAAGCCGCTGCCGATACCGCAGAAGAGCTGCAACGCAAGCTGCCGGATGTGAAAATCGGTTTAGTTCATGGCCGTATGAAGCCAGCCGAGAAACAAGCCGTCATGCAAGACTTCAAAGACAATAAGCTGCACCTTCTGGTAGCGACTACCGTGATTGAAGTGGGTGTGGACGTACCCAACTCAAGCTTAATGATCATTGAAAACCCTGAGCGCCTAGGTTTGGCTCAACTGCACCAGCTACGTGGCCGCGTTGGCCGAGGCAGCGTCGCCAGCCACTGCGTGTTGCTCTACCACTCTCCGCTATCTAAAACCGCGCAAAAACGCTTAGGTGTGCTGCGTGAGAGTAATGATGGCTTTGTGATTGCTCAGCGTGATTTAGAGATCCGTGGGCCGGGTGAACTACTCGGGACAAAACAGACGGGTATGGCTGATTTCAAGATTGCTGACTTGGTGCGAGATCAGCGCTTAATTCCGGAAGTTCAGCGCATCGCTCGCCATATTCATGACAACTATCCAGATAACGCTATCACGATTATTGATCGATGGCTTGGGGATAGGGATGTCTATTCGAAGGCTTAAACAATGACTGTCATCCTCGAGAACGAGGTACGAGTGATTTGGGGATCTCTTAAAGCAAGTAGAAAACTGAAAAAGATTCCCTACTCGCTCCTTCGTCACTCTATGGAATGACATATTTAACTACGTCACCTCAAGAGTGAGGAACGAACAAGTTGGGGATCTCTTAAAGCAAGTAGAGAACTTATAGAGATTCCCTACTCACTCCTTCGTTGCTCTATGGAATGACATATTTAACTACGTCATCCTCAAGAGTGAGGGACGAACGAGTTGGGGATCTCATAAAGCAAGTAGAGAGCTTATATCGATTCTCTAGTCCTTAACTTGCAGAATCTCATCCCACGGCAAATTCTCATCACCCAATACAATAAAGTTCGGGTTCTCCAACGTATCGCGCTCGTTGTATGAAAGCGGCTCTAGTTGAGTACTTAAGATACGTCCACCCGCTTCTTCAACAATACATTGCGTCGCAGCGGTATCCCATTCACCGGTAGGTCCTAAGCGTAAGTAGCAATCGACTGCCCCTTCGGCAACCAGGCACGCTTTCAATGCAGCAGAGCCAAGTGGTACTAAATCATAGTTCCAAGCGCTACTCATACGGCCGGTGATACGATTGATATCTTGACGACGACTGATTGCCATCGCTATCGGGCTTTTAGGGCCATCATGCTGATGGGTCTTGATACGAACACTTTCGCTCAGATCTGGAATTTTCCATGCGCCTTTGCCGTGATACGCGTAATAGGTCACCCCAGAAACAGGGCCGTACACCACGCCCATCACTGGTTTATTGTTCTCAATCAGAGCAATAATGGTGGCAAAATCCCCACTACGAGCAATAAACTCTTGGGTTCCATCGAGCGGATCAACTAACCAGTAGCGATTCCACTGTGAACGTTTATCTAAACTAATGTCCGCTGCTTCTTCCGACAACACAGGAATATCCGGCGTCAGATCCGATAGCTTCTCAGTAATCAGTTTATGCGCCGCAATATCTGCGCTGGTGACTGGGGTTTCATCACTTTTGGTAAACTCTTCGTACTCTTTCTTCTCGTATATATCGAGAATAAGTTGTCCTGCACTGCGAGCGATCTCTATCACGGACGGTAAATGGTGAGACAAGTCTTCTGTTATTGGCATAAAAATTCCTTTGCGCTCTCGCTTAAACTCCTTTGCTCAAGGCAAGGCCGATAATTATTATTTTAAAATGCGTAGAGCAAGTAATAGCGCGGTAATACTGCGCGCTTCACTAAAATCGAGGTGCGTCAGCAGTTCTTCAGCTTGCGCCAACGGCCAACGAACCACATCTAATGGTTCAGGTTCATCACCCTCTAGTTTTTCTGAGTATAGATCTTCGGCGATGAATAGGGTCATTTTACTCGAGAAATAAGAAGGCGCTAAAACCACCTCTTTAAGCGGTGTCAGCTTATTTGAACCTTGCCCTATCTCTTCTTTCAACTCTCGTACTGCTGCTTGCTCCGGCGTCTCCCCCGGGTCAATCAACCCTTTAGGAAAGCCTAACTCATAGCGTTCTGTGCCCGCCGCATATTCGCGGACTAACAGAATATCGCCTTGAGCTGTGATCGGTACCATCATCACCGCATTACGGCCGCTTGGCTTCATGCGCTCATAGGTTCGTTCCTCACCATTGCTAAAACGCAGATCCAGCGCTTCAATCGCGAACAGTCGTGATTGTGCAACTGTCTGTTTATCTAGAATTTCTGGTGGAGTACGTTTAGCCACGAGCTTGCTCCTATACGAAAGTTGAAGTTCCTAATATATGAGAAATTTTATGAGTTTGAAAACAAAAAAGGGTTGGCATCGCTGCCAACCCTCTCAATTTGATTCAATTTAGAGCAATATCTTAGTAGTAAGAGTGCTCACCGCGATCGTGTTCCGTTGCGTCACGTACCGCTGACAGCTCACCTTCGAACTGTTGTAGAAGTTCTTTCTCAATGCCTTCTTTAAGAGTCACATCAACCATTGAACAACCGTTACAACCACCACCAAAGGCTACGATAGCAACGCCTTCTGCTGTGATTTCAACTAGATTTACGTGACCACCGTGGCCCGCTAGTTGAGGGTTAACCTGAGTTTGAATTACGTACTCTACGCGCTCAACAAGAGGTGCATCATCAGAGACTTTGCGCATTTTCGCGTTTGGCGCTTTTAGCGTAAGCTGAGAGCCCATCTTATCAGTCACAAAGTCGATCTCTGCATCTTCAAGGAAAGGTAAGCTTAGTTCATCAATAAACGCTGAAAAACCTTCAAACTTAAGTTCTGTATCCGTAGATTCTACTGCTTCAGTTGGGCAGTAAGAAACACCACACTCTGCATTTTGAGTGCCTGGGTTTACCACGAATACGCGAATGTTAGTGCCTTCTGGCTGCTGACCCAATAGGTTAGCAAAATGAGATTGGGCGTTTTCTGTAATAGTAATAGAATTTGACACGACGAATACCTGAGTAATTTTGTAGGCTATTTGTTGTCCATTTTACTCCTGAAAATTTAGAGGTCTAGCGTTTTGATCAAATTCAGCTAACTTACTACGTCAGGAGTACGGCAAATGCAGTAAATATCGACACTTTCAACGCCACTATCAAGCAGTAATTTGCATAAATGCTGCACCGTACTGCCTGTTGTCACAACATCATCAACAATTGCGACGTGGCGATAAGAATTTTCCTCTTTAAGCAGCTTAAACGCTCCGTTCAAGTTCACTTGCCGCTCACGCCGATTCAATCCTTTTTGCTGTTTGGTTGAACGAGTACGACGAAACATAGGTCGATATTCACACCCCAAATGCTTAGCCAGAGATACCGCCAATAACTCACTCTGATTAAAACCTCGACTCCACTGGCGGCGCCAGTGCAACGGCACAGACGTGACTACTTCAGCTGGGGTATCTATATTTGGAATCAGCAAATCCACCAGCTTACTGGTGTGCCAAAACTGTCCTTCATACTTCAGGTGATGTACATAGGTTGATAGGGGCTGTTGATAATCGCCAACACAGTAAAGTCGACGCCAAGGCGGAGGCGTAACCAAGCACTCTCCACACATAGGCGTTTCAGTCACACAGGGCAAACCACAACACTGACAGCGAGGCGTCGGTAAAAAGGTATTGCGACAAGCAAAACAAAATCCATTGTGCTGCTCATCCAGTTCTAAGCCGCATAACTCGCAGTTGAGTGGCAACAGGTCGGCGATGTATTTGATCACTCTTTGCGGTAACATGAGCAAAATCTCAGCAATGAAAAAGCCCATTGTGACGATCAAAACTGACGCTTAAGGATGGAAAAAGTGGTACATAGCGAGAGCAACTCACAACCTTTATTTTGGCACACAGCAGGCAGCGGTGACGATATTGTCCTACTCCATGGATGGGGGATGAATGGCGCAGTATGGCAACAGACTGTCGATGTTCTGAGCCAACACTATTGCGTGCACGTGGTTGATCTCCCTGGTTTTGGTCATAGCCATCAATCGTATTTCACCAATATGGAAGAGTTAGCGAGTCAGGTTTTAGCGGATGCACCGCAAAAAGCAGTTTGGCTTGGCTGGTCATTGGGCGGCTTACTGGCAACTCATATCGCACTCAATCAGCCAGAGCGAGTACAAAAGCTGATTACTGTAGCGAGCTCACCAAAGTTTGCTGCCGAGAAGCGTTGGCGCGGTATAAAATCAGAAGTACTCAGCAACTTTACCGAGCAATTGGTTGAAGATTTTCAACTAACGGTCGAGCGCTTTATGGCTCTGCAAGCGATGGGCAGTCCTTCAGCAAGGCAAGATGTTAAACAGCTCAAAAAAGCGGTGCTCTCTCGCCCAGCGCCTAACCCAGATTCCTTGTTAGCGGGGCTTAAGCTTCTTGCCGATATCGATTATCGCGCAGAGTTAGAACGCTTAACCACACCGACACTGCGACTCTATGGCCGACTTGATGGTTTGGTGCCAGTTAAGGTTGCTAGCGATGTCGACACCCTACTACCAGCGAGTGAAAGTCATACCTTTAGTGCCTCTTCCCATGCGCCATTTATGACCGAATTTGACGAATTTTGTCACAAGGTGCGCCAATTTTTAGCCTAAGCTTTTGTTTCTATTAGGCACATTCAAATAATTGTCGCTGACGCTAAATATTTGTCACTACTGGTCGATAAATATACTAACCGACGGAGTGTTCGCTCCAACGGTTGGGCGTGAGGAGACAAACAATGCTCGTATCACCTACGAACGTAAGCGTTCCACTGATCGCCCCATCGGTTAATGTGCAAACTGAGCAAGCGGCACGCGACAATAAAGTCCGTGAGCCCATTGCTCCAACCATTGCATTAGCCAAGAGCAACGCCGAACGAAAAGTGACAGCAGACGATAAGCGGCGCAAACAATCTTCATGGGATCCCTCAGAGCACCCGAGCTATGAGACGGATGATGTGGAGGATGTCGTTGCCGCTTCTCACTATCAGGCCGAAGATACCATCGAACGGCTTTTTAAACTGCTTTCACTCGATAGTTACAGCGAACATCAAGGTAAAGGCTATGCTATGCGCTTTCGCTTGCCGAGGCGCATAATCGATGCGGCGATATCAGAAGGAATGATGGCCAAACGCAGGACGGTGATAAAGTTTCATTACGGACATGCAGTTGTGCCCAACACTCCATCTGATGTAATTGCGGTGTTGTAGTACCTTATCTTGCATTAGCTCGATAAGGTAATACCCAAAAAAATCCCCGCCAGTATCACTACTGCGGGGATTTGTCTTTTTATCGGTTTGCAGCAGATTAACGCTTAGCTTTGGCAAATGCGGCGGCAAATGCTCCGCCCATTGCGCTGTTGCCATTCGATTCTTCGCGGCGACGCTGATTGTTTTGCGGCTGACGCTGCTGGCCACGTGGTGCACTTGAACGCTGAGAACGGTTATCTTGCCCAGGTTCATCGTTTAAACGCATCGACAGGCCGATACGTTTACGCTGCACATCAACTTCCATTACTTTCACTTTGACGATATCGCCCGCTTTAACCACTTCACGTGGGTCAGAAACGTAGCGGTCAGTCAGAGCAGAAATATGCACAAGGCCATCTTGGTGAACACCGATATCGACAAACGCACCAAAGTTCGCCACGTTCGATACCACGCCTTCCAATACCATGCCCGGTTCAAGATCTGACACCGAATTCACCCCGTCAGCAAAGGTTGCAGTCTTAAACTCAGGGCGAGGGTCACGACCCGGTTTATCCAGCTCTTTAATGATGTCGGTTACTGTAGGCACACCAAAACTCTCATCGGTGTAGTCCACCGCATGTAGACCGCGCAAGAACTGAGTATCACCAATCAAGCCTTTGACATCTTTGTGGTTCTTCTCTGCGATAGCTTTCACGACTGGGTAAGCTTCCGGGTGAACCGATGAGGCATCAAGTGGGTTTTTACCATCCATAATGCGAAGGAAACCAGCACACTGTTCAAACGCTTTTGGCCCTAAACGAGCGACTTTTTTCAGCGTGGTACGCGCTTCAAAGCGGCCGTTCTCATCACGGTAATCAACGATGTTCTGCGCAATAGTACTTGAAAGACCGGCAACGCGAGTTAGTAGTGCAGGAGAAGCGGTATTCACATCCACGCCTACCGCGTTTACACAGTCCTCTACCACGGCATCAAGGCGTTTAGCGAGCATAGATTGGCTCACGTCATGCTGGTACTGGCCAACACCGATTGATTTCGGGTCAATCTTCACTAGCTCTGCCAATGGGTCTTGTAGGCGACGTGCAATCGACACCGCACCGCGCAGTGACACATCGAGATTAGGGAATTCTTTTGCAGCAAGCTCTGACGCCGAGTAAACCGAAGCGCCTGCTTCACTGACCATGATTTTCTGCACCTTAAGGTTGCCACGTTTGATCAGGTCAGCAACAAAGCTATCTGTTTCACGAGAGGCAGTACCATTACCAATCGCAATCAAATCGACATTGTACTTACGCACCAAGGCATCAACGATTTGCGACGATTTATCGTATTGTTTTTGCGGTGGATGTGGGTAGATGGTTTCTGTCGCCAGCACTTTACCCGTTGAGTCCACCACTGCGATTTTCGAACCGGTACGTAAGCCAGGATCGAGGCCGAGTGTGGCACGAGGGCCTGCAGGTGCTGCCATTAACAGGTCTTTTAGGTTTGTGGCAAAAACTTCAATCGCTTCGATTTCAGCACGCTCTTTCATGGCGCCCATTAGCTCGGTTTCCATGTGCATAGAAACCTTGATGCGCCACGCCCAGCTAATTACCTGCTTACGCCAACCATCAGCGGGGGCACTGCTGAGGGAAATACCGTAGTGGTCACTGATAATCGTCTCACAGTAAGACTGACGTGCGCCCTCTTCCTGTTCAGGGTCAGCATTCATCGCTAAGGTTAAAAAGCCTTCGTTACGACCACGCAGCATTGCCAAAGCGCGGTGAGATGGCACTTTACTGATCGCTTCATTGTGTTCGAAATAATCTTTAAATTTTTCGCCTTCTTGCTGCTTACCATCGACCACGCGAGCAACTAGCTCAGCGCTACGATTAAGGTGATGACGTATCTTCTCTAGTAAGTTGGCATCTTCAGCAATACGCTCCATCACGATAGCGCGAGCACCATCAAGAGCCGCTTTGGTATCCGCAATGCCTTTCTCGGCATCAAGATAGTTTGCCGCTTCGCTTTCTGGCTCGGTTTGTGGATCATTCCACAACTTATCAGCCAGAGGCTCTAAACCTGCTTCAATCGCGATTTGGCCTTTGGTACGGCGCTTTGGTTTGTAGGGTAGATATAAATCTTCTAGGCGAGTCTTACTGTCAGCTTGATTGATTTCAGCTTCTAGCTCAGAAGTCAGTTTGCCCTGCTCTTGAATAGATTTCAGAATGGTTTGACGACGCTCATTAAGTTCACGTAGGTACGCAAGACGGCTATCAAGGTTACGCAGTTGGGTATCATCAAGACCACCGGTCACTTCTTTACGGTAACGAGCAATAAATGGCACCGTATTACCATCATCAATTAGGTTTACAGCAGCAGTGACTTGCTCTGAGCGTACATTTAGCTCTTGAGCAATCAAATTACAGATAGCTTGGCTCATCCGTGTATTCTCTTAATTCTATGTGTGGGTTTTCAGCTTTCGCTTCTGTGCGCTTCAAAGCTATTGGGTATGTTCAATATATTGGGGTAACCATCAGATATTGCAATGCTTTCGACGCAGCGCAGAAAATTAGCCTATAAATTACGGCGCTCAGTAGGACATCGGTCAAAATTGTGTCAAAACTAGAGGTAAATCCGAGACTTCTTGGTCAGAAACTGCCTACTCTTTCTATACACCCAAATTCTCTCTTAGACTGATGCGGAAAATTTTAATGAATAAAATGTCATTGGCGGTAGCCTTAGCCAGCTCATTATTGACGAGTTCAATTGCTTGGGCAGAGCCTATTGCTGCCACTACCCAAAGCCCAATTTACCAACTCGACGATAAACTGGTCCTTGGCCGTGTTGAAAGTGTCTACCTCGGTGATATTCCAGAATTAGACGGAATCTCGTTCGCAGGCAAGATTGATACCGGCGCTGATACCACCTCAATGCACGCCGACAATATCCATGTCAGTAGCTTGAACCCAGAGTTCCAACACCTAAAAGATGATGAGTTACTGTGGGCAATTATTGATGATCTCGGTGGCACTAAGGCAGTGTGGGATGCCAATACCTTTATTCCATATCAGGTGAAGGTGAATTTCACTATTTCTCAGCCATACACAGGTGAGGAGATAGAGATTACTGATGATCTCGAAGATGTCAGTGCCATTCGTAGCCGAACCAGTGAGAAGCCAATTCTTCGCCCGACAGTCAGAATGCCAATCACCATTGCCGGAAGAACCGTTGATACTGTCGTCAACCTAACCAATCGTAATCAGTTTTCGGCGCCGATTTTGGTCGGTAAAACTTACCTAGATAATAATGCTTGGGTATTCGCAGGCTATGACTATCTTCAAGAACAGAAGAGTGCTCAGCTAATCGGCAAAAAAGAGAGTGTCGACATCGGCGGTCTAACCCAGAAGGTGAGTTATTCACTGCAAAATAACTACAGTTCATTGCATGCTACCAATATCAAGGTCGATGATAAAAATCAGCAGGTCTCTTTTACCATCGAAGGTGACGATGGCAAACAAAGCCAACTGACCCAGCCACTGGTAAGAATGCTCAACGTGAGTGGGGAAGAAAAGCCGTTAGTATTTGTCCCCGTCAATACCAACAGTGAGGCGCCTCAATACTGGATGGTTTACCTAACCGATAGAAGCAAGTTCAGTTCTCAGCTTCGCCTTGGTAAAGGTACTCTGAACAAGCGCTTTATGATTGATACCAGTAAGAAGTCGCTACTTAGTAACTCACCGAAAACATTCAACACTAAGTCCAAAGCGATGCAGGTGTCAGGAGAAGAGAATCTCGTTCTAGACGGTATTCCACTCAAAGCCGAACCGTCGTTAGTAGTGAAAACCCCACTGCTAAAAGTGGTCAGCTTCGAGATGTTTGAGAAAAAAGGCAAAGATTGGGTGACCTATTACCTCACCAACGCACAAGGTGATGTGCAGCAGTTTTCTAAGCCAATCAATAAAAAACTGCGTGTCGGTGATTCAGTAAGACCGGTTGTATTTGGCACATTCAACCTGTACGGCAAGAATGTCGAAATGCCATATGCGATTGATGTCCTTGATGACAACGAAGTAGAAGACTACTTTGTCATTGGCCAAAAGATGTCAAAAGATGGCGTGCTGATCAATACGCGAACCGATCACCTACTTGATGCCTACCCACTGTTCACCGCGGGTCATATCGAAGTGGCGACAGTAGAAGGACTAGACTTCCCAGTGAAGCTAGATACGGGCGCCGATGTTAGCTCAATCAATGCGCAAAACATCAAGATGTTCAAAAAAGATGGCCAACAGATGGTCAGCTTCACCTATCAAAACGATGTCGGGATGGAAGAGAAGTTCACCCGTAAAGTCGTCGATACTATGACCATTACTGCCAAACAAGGTGAGAAAGCGAATGTGCGTCCAGTAGTTGAAATGCATGTCACGCTCGGCGACTTGGAAAAGAAAATCCGCGTCAACTTACAAGACCGCAGCCGATTCCATTACAGCATGATCCTTGGCAAGAACTTCCTTAAATATGGCGCGGTAGTCGCCAGTGACACCAACTATATCGTCACTGACAAACCTGACTACGAAAAATAGCCAACAAAAAGTCCCGCTCAAAGCGGGACTTTTGTTTCATGGCTAAATGGGTAACGTCGCAGCTACTCACTATAGCGGATACTATTTACAAACCACTCTTTAAAGCCTTCTGGCGTTTTAACGCTAAACTCATCATCGACTTCTTTTTTCAGTAAAGCTCGCGCCATTGGTGAATCAATCGAAATATAGCCTTTGGCATCACCGTAAATTTCGTCCGGCCCAACAATGCGAAATGCTTTGGTGTCACCATCTTCATTTTCAATCTCAACCCAAGCACCAAAGAAGACTTTGCCCTCTTGTTGCGGAGAGTAATCGACCACTTTGACCTGCTCTAAGCGCTTGCGCAGGTAACGAACACGGCGATCGATCTCGCGTAGACGCTTCTTATTGTACTGATAGTCAGCATTTTCGCTGCGATCACCAAGGCTCGCTGCCCAAGTTACTTTTTGGGTGACTTCGGGGCGATCTTCTCTCCACAAAAAATCGAGCTCTTTCTTAAGTCGATCATAACCTTCTCGCGTAATTAGGTTTGTTTTCATATTTCTGACGCTATTAAATTGAAGTTCAGATATACATTAGCTAAAAAGGAAATAAACGTTAACAATTCTTTGCGCCAATAGAACTGGAACAGTGTTACATTTTAAGCTGCGCAATTGAGTAAACATTCCATTACTCAAAGTTTGCGTGAGCTTATTCAATAGGTGGAACCATTACATGCAAGAAAATCACAAAATATTAGTTGTCGATGATGATGCACGACTTCGTGCACTATTAGAACGTTACTTGTCTGAACAAGGATTCCAAGTTCGCAGTGTCGCTAACAGTGAGCAGATGGACCGCCTGCTAACGCGTGAGACTTTCCACTTGATGGTATTAGACTTAATGCTGCCAGGTGAAGATGGCCTATCAATTTGTCGCCGTCTACGTAACGCAAACAGCACTCTTCCTATCCTTATGCTAACCGCAAAAGGTGATGAGATTGACCGTATCGTTGGTCTTGAAGTGGGTGCTGACGACTACCTACCAAAACCGTTTAACCCGCGAGAGCTTTTGGCTCGTATTAAAGCGGTACTGCGCCGTCAGACAACCGAACTGCCTGGCGCACCAAGCAGTGAAGAGTCTGTGGTTGAGTTTGGTGACTTCCGCTTAAACCTAGGTACACGTGAGATGTTCCGTGACGATGAAGCAATGCCACTTACCTCGGGTGAATTTGCGGTTCTTAAAGCACTCGTCACCAATGCTCGTGAGCCTATGTCGCGTGATAAATTAATGAACATGGCTCGTGGCCGTGAATATTCTGCGATGGAGCGCTCCATTGACGTTCAAATCTCACGTTTACGTCGCATGCTTGAAATTGATCCAAGCAAACCACGATACATTCAAACCGTTTGGGGCTTAGGCTACGTTTTTGTTCCTGATGGTAAAGAAGCTTAAGATTCGATCTTATTAATAGAGTGCGAGACTGAGTCTCGCACTCTTTGTTTTGACCTCTGCCACTCGCTTAAGGTTGGTGTTATGCGCATTCGCAGCTCATTTACTCAATCCATCTTTATCTTCCTCACCCTACTGATTGCCAGTCAGGTTTACTCTTACTACGCCGTATTCAATTACGCATTGATGCCCAGTTTGCAGCAGTTCAATAAAATCTTAGGGCACGAAATCAACTTGATGCTTGATGACTCAGCGTCACTCGAAGACGGCCTTGAAATGGATGCACCGCTCAGAAGGCGCGTTCTGGAACAGCTTGGGGTAACGATTCATGCCAAAGATAGCCCAATGGCAGATGAGTACTACCATGCGGTGACCATCGACCTCATGAGTGAAGAGATGAGTAACGAGCTTGGCTCACCGACCGATGTTCGCATGATGCTTGGCAGTGACAGTTACATACTGTGGATGAGCATTGAATCCCTTCCAGACTCACTACTGCGTATTCCTCTTTCTGAGTTACAAGAAGAAGATTTTACTCCGCTGTTTCGCAACAGCTTGATCATGGCCTTACTGATTGTAGCGGGTGGCTGGCTGTTCATTCGTTTACAAAACCGTCCTCTTATTGCTTTGGAGAAAGCCGCTAAAGGTGTCGGTCGTGGTGAAATTCCTCCACCTCTACCAGAGAAAGGAGCATCAGAAATACGCTCTGTTACTCGTGCGTTTAATCAAATGTCGAAAGGCATTCAAGCACTTGAAGAAGACCGCGCTTTGTTGATGGCGGGGATTAGCCACGACTTACGCACTCCATTGACTCGTATTCGCTTAGCAACAGAGATGATGTCGCCAGAAGACAGTTATCTTGCCGAAGGCATCATCAGTGATACCGAAGAGTGCAATGAAATCATCAGTCAGTTTATGGACTACCTAAAGCCAGTTAACAAAGACTCTTTCATTCCCGTCGACCTTAATGATATCGCCAACGATGTCGCATCGTCTGAGGGCGGCTATGAAGTTCAGATTGAAACAGAGCTCCACCAGCCGCTCAAAGAGACGATTGGTAGCCCGATTGCGATTAAGCGCGCTGTCAGCAACCTAGTCACCAATGCGATTCGCTATGGCGATGACTGGATTAAAGTCAGTACTGGCATTACCGCTGACAACAAACTGGTGTGGGTCTGCATCGAAGATAATGGGCCTGGTATTGAGCAGAGCCAGATTGGCAAGCTTTTCGAACCCTTTACTCGCGGCGATACTGCGCGAGGCAGCGAAGGGACCGGATTGGGTCTAGCTATCGTTAAACGCATTGTCAGTCAGCATAATGGCTCAGTGATCGTAAACAACCGCAGTGGCGGCGGATTAAAAGTCCAAATCAGTTTCCCAGCCAGTAAATAACAAAAGGGCAGCCGGTGGCTGCCCTTTTCTCTATCTTACAATGCCTAACAGCCGCTATTTACAAGCGACCGCGGTAAGTAAATGGGAACTTACCTTCTGAGTCCGCTTGATTAGGCAACCACTTCAGTTGCTGCGTTAACTCACTAGGAAATTCACTTTGCGGCTTAAACCACGCCGTCGCAACATAATTGCGGTTTGACTCTAAAGTCACCTTGGCACTGCTCTCAACCTGATCGCTATTTTGCTCAGCAGAGATATCAACCTTGCTGTCTTGGCAATTGAACTGGGCGACAATCGGCCCCGTCACCAATTGCGCAATTGGAGAACCAATCACATCGGTATTCCAGACTAGACTCCCTTCAGCGGCCTGACAGAATGGCGCTGCATAAGAGTAAGAACGTAAGCTCAGCTCAACTTGACCGTTAAGATCTAGCGGTACGGGTAAGCTCGGCGCCACTTCTAGCAAAGAGGTCACTGGCATGGATGCAATAACATTCTCAGCATAAGGACCACTTGACGCATAACCGACGACTCCACGTCCTTGTAACTGGATATCACTACCACGACCAAAGCGAACTTTGGCTTCAAGTTTGGCTGTTAACAACTGACTCGGACTCAATTGCCAATTCAATTGACCGTAGTTTTGGCCATTCCATGTCACTTGATGAGCAGAGCCTTGCCATATCGTCCCTTCTACACCAACTAGACTAAGTTGGTTCGGCAACGGTGCGTATTGCGCCACAAATTGAGCAGGTAGATGCACCAAGGCACTGGTCGACAAAACGCCACCAAGAAACAGGCCAGATAGAATGATTCTTTTCACACTTCTACCCTCGGCCAAATTGCAGTCGATTGATTTCTACCATGCCTTCTTGAGTTCCTTTATCCAGATCAAGGAAGATAACACCGATACCGTAGTTTTCCTGTAAAAAGGTCACCCAATTCATAAACTGATTGAACGGCATTGGCGCAACCCAAACTTGGAATTCATCACCACGCGGCTGGACGCGAATCAATTCAACTTTAAAACGTTGCACGCTTGATGACACCGCTTGGTTGATAGGCAAACCAGAAACACTCTTACCGCCTTGCCCTTTGAGCACAGCGATCTCATCGGCTTTATCTTTTACCCAAGCAAGCAACTGCTTTTCACTTTGAATGCGCATCTGAGCGTTATCCGCTCGGGTCACAACTGGCTGAACAACACCCCAATACAGACCACCAATTAACACTAATAGCGTGCAGGCAATCACAAGTCGCTGTTCACGTTGAGAAATACTCTGCCACCATGTCTGGAGGGAAGCTAATAGATTATTCATACTCACTCCTTACAGTGGTTTTAAAACAAACGAGCCGTTGACATTACCGCCCGAACGATTGAGCTGCCCTTGCTCAACAGTAAAACCACCACCGAGTAGCTCTGCCGCTTTCTCAAAAGTCTGGAAGTCTTTACTTTGTGCTTGCAAACGCACTTCATTGCGCCCTTCATCATACTTAAAGCTAGTCAGCGTTAGCCCAGGGACCTGTTTCAGTAGTGGAGGCAGCTTAACCATTAAACTCAGCAATGCACTACTATCTGCCCCGCCAGATAAACGCTCGGCTTCTCGATTCATTTCTCGTTTGAGGTAACTCACCGTAGGTATTTTGCTTTTGCCCGGCAAAGATTGACGGAAAATGCGCTCACTCTCAGCACGATAAGCAGCAGCCTGCGCCTCAAAGCGCTGAACTTTAAGCACGTTATCAACCACCACAACTGCGAGCAAAAATACCGCTGCAATTGCCACTTTTTGCCATGTTTTCCAGTGACGACTAAAAGAAGACTTTGGCTTAAATGCGCCAGTTAAAAGGTTAATTTTACTAGTCAACGCCTGCTCTGCGAGTAATTGCATCACCAGCTTAGGCTCACCATTTTGCCATTGCTGAACTTCAGCCAGCTCGAGGTTGGGTAACGCCGAGTAGGCGGTAAGCGCTAAAAAGTCCTCATCGCGCTTAACCCAATCCGACTGAGCAATAAGAGCTAACCAATCACTTTCAATCGCCATACCTGAATAAGGTGACTTTTTAAGCAGCCATTGACCGCCTAGTTCTACCGCTGAAATACCCTCGACTTCAGGCAATGCCAACACATCTGGCATCACCTGATGTATCTGACAACCTTGTTCGCGTAAGTCACTCAGCAATTGCTCAAGGAAAGCCCGATCAATCGCACACACTTGCGCTCGCCCTTGGCCTTTGTTTAACACTGAGAAGTGCAACTGATCGACATCTTGGGCTAAATCATCTTCCAATACATACGGCAGCATAGATTCGAACTGACGACTCGCACCAGCAGGAATCTCCACATCTGTCAGCACTAAGCTTTGCGCTGAGATTAATACCAGCGTGCGACGACCTTGGGCATAATTAGCCAATTCAGGCAATGCTGAGCGGTCTGATAACTCACCGCTGGCGATCACCTCATGTTGTGATTCTGACCAAACTATCCATTGAATAGCTTGCGCTGTATTATTGCTCAGTCGAACGATCAGAAACTCGTTCACCGATACCTCCGAAGCGACGGCGTATAACCGTCGCAGTTTCCTTATTCTCGCTAAATAGCAAGCTACGCACTCTCATTCGAGAGTCGCCGACTAGCAATTCAGCATCCAATTCAAAATAAACACTCGTTACCGCAAGGTAACCTTTGGCATCTTTCTTTTGCTCTTCATTAACCGAAGAGAACTCTTTTTCACTTAAAAAATCATCAATGCTGCCCCAACCATCAAAGGGGCGATTCTCTAGCACCTGTTTAGCCTGATCTAAGCCAAGCGCGGGGTGAAACATTGCCACCAATAGCGCGGCTTGTTCCGGCTTTAAGGTATTCACATTAAGACGAAAATCAGACGTTGGCAGCGCACATATATAAGGGCGCACTTTTTCCATGACCTCGCCAGAGACTTGATTGATCGCTCTTAGCTCCGAACCATCTGCCAATAGGCTATTTGCCGTCATATACGCTGGCGACATCGATTCATAAAAACTATCTTCGACACCACTAGTCGAATTAACGGAGTTGTCACTATCAACATACTCCCACAGAGACTGGGCGATGGTTTCCGCTTGGTAATTTTCAACCTCAAGCTCTTCTAATAAATGCTGAAAAGCCTCTACCAAGTAAGGAGCCTTATCTGAACCCGCTGCTACTTCAACATCCGCCAACGCATTGATATTAAAGCAAGCTTGCTTATCAACTAAACGCCCCGACAAGGTACCAAAATCAAGTGGATAGGTTTGCTCTTCGAGCGCCCATGGCTGAGACAAGTTAATCGTGTCTGAATCTTTATAGCTTTGCTCAATACCCGCCTTGGCCAATGCTTCTGCACCCAAGCTATACCAATACGCTTGCTGATAATTAATCTGGTTTGTTGCACGTTTAAATTGGCCGAATAAGCGGTCTGCCATGGTGGCGGTAATCGTAACCATCACAGCTAGAAGCAACAAAATGATGATCAGCGCAACGCCACGCTGCTTTTTAACCATCATTGTCTGACTCCTCACCACCTTCAAGCGTGCCACCGGTAGTCAGATAAATTCGTTCAATTTTACCGTAATCTTGCAGCTCAAGAGTCACTGCCACCGCTTGCGGCAAGTGATAATTTTTCTGCCAGCTATTACTCCACTGGCTACCATCGTAGAAACGCATCTCAAACGACTCGACACCATCAAGCAGTGGCATCACCACACCTTCTTGCCCAGCCGGAGTATCTACATAGCGCCACCAAACTCGCTCAAGTTGATCGTCTTTGATTCGGTAGCCGACCTTACTTACCTCACCACGAGGAAACTGTTGTTGCGGGTTATGCCAGCCCAAACGAGTGAACATCACACCTTTCGCGTCCGAGTCGAGCAAGTAATCTTGCCATTGGATAAGTTGCCCAGACGCCTCTTCACCATTGGTGCGAGACTGGCGTAGGGCCATTTGACGAAAGTCGTTATCCATAAATACCAGTGCACGCTGCAGTGATTTCAATCGTTCGCTGCGCTCTAGAGACAACTCATTACTGCGCTGGATTTGATTGAGCACCTGATAAGCACCGACACTTAAGCTGGCAAAAATAGCAATCGCCACCAACACTTCAATCAAAGTGAATCCTTGTTGGCCAGAGCGCTTACTTCGGTACATAACTTCTTACCGTGACTATCGGCGACGCTTTGGCACTGGTCGCCACCTTAACATCAAACGCTTGTAACATATCGCCACTGGTCGACACTGGCTCAACGCTCCAAAACCACTCTCTTTCCGCTAAGATTTCTTTGCCTTTTTCCTTGCGCAGCTTGCCATTAGATAGCATCACCTTAGCCATTTGATTGTCGGCCACCATCGCAGCGAAGGTTTTCTCTTCAAGGAAGTTAAGGGTATTAATATGCTGGCTGACCGAACGAATCGTCGCGATGGCTGCGGTGGCAAAAATCGCCAGCGCCACTAACACCTCAAGCAAGGTAAAACCACGTTTATTGCTGTTCATCTGATTCCCCCGGAGCAAACAGGAGAATCTGACCATTTTCTTTTGCCACTATTCGCCAGCCGTCTTTCTCGGCATCCGAGTCTTGCGGGTAAATTGCAATAGAAAATGGCGTCACTTCGCCACTAGACATAATAAATACTTGTGGAGGAGGAAGACGCTTTTCTTGCTCATATTCAGCAAACATCTCTTCATCAAAAAGATTGCCAGGCTCAAACAAACGATCTTTATTGGCCCAAACATTACCGCCCAACACTAAGTTCAAGGCTAAGTTATCTTCTAACTCTGTTCGGCTGGTAATATTGGCATTATCCAAGCGTTGCCAACCTTCAGACATTAGCTGAAAAAACTCATACAGTGACTTTTTTTCATCAACATGCAGGCCATAATCACGGCCACTGAGCATCGCCTCTTCATTAAGAAGCTGAACCCGGTGATAGAGTGATTGAGCCTGCTGTTTGGCGCCATCTTCTGCACTAACAGGGAGTGTAGAGATAACGGCTACTGACGCTACCGATACCAGTACTAATACCAGTAAAATCTCAAGCAACGTAAAACCAGAGTGATGGCGCATTTTCAATCGAGAAAGCCCTATTGCTTACTGAAAGTCTTGAATGTTCCAGTTACCAATATCGGTATTGGCACCTTCACCACCTTCTTGGCCATCCGCACCTAAAGTGAAGATGTCCACGCTACCATTATCACCAGGGCTTAGGTATTGGTAGTCATTGCCCCATGGATCGTTAGGTAGACGTTTGATATAACCACCGTCACGGTAGTTACGCGGCTCTGGGCTTGAAGGCTTATTGACTAACGCATCTAGACCCTGATCCGTTGATGGGTAAACACTGTTATCTAGCTTATACATATCAAGCGCATTTTCTAACGCTACAATGTCGGTAATCGCTTTTTGTTGGTCCGCTTTCTCTTTGTTACCCAGCAAGTTAGGCACAACAAAGCTTGCCAAAATACCCAAGATAACCACTACGACCATGACTTCTAATAGGGTAAAGCCTGACTGTTTGTTCATTTTTTTGTTCATTTCTCTCTCCACTAAATCTCTAGCTAGGCTAAAACGGTTATGAACTCATTAAGTTATTCATTTCTAAAATTGGCATCAGTGTCGCCATTACAATAAACAGCACCAAACCGGCCATAAGCGCAATCAATGCGGGAGTAAATATCCCCAACGCAATATTGACCGTTGATTCGAAGTTCGCATCTTGGTTGTCTGCGGCGCGCGTCAGCATTCCCTCTAGTTCACCGCTCTGCTCACCACTGGCGATCATATGCAACATCATAGGTGGAAACAGCTTGGTTTGTTCAAGTGCGCGACGCAAGCTTGCCCCTTCACGAACGTTGTCGGTCGCCACTAAGACCTGCTGTTTGACGTAATGGTTCGACATAACATCGACAGCAACTCGCATTCCTTCCAAAATTGGAATCGCGCTCGAAGTACAGATAGACAAAGTACGAGCAAATCGTGAGGTATTGAGGCCGCGGGCAATCTTGCCAATCAAAGGCAATGAAATCACTTTACGATCCCAACGAAGGCGAATATTGGGTTTACTGAGGGCAAACTTCACCAAGTAAATCAGAGCAAAGAAGGCGATTAACAACTGTAATCCCCAATTTTGAATAAACTCGCTCGACGCTAATAGGAACTGAGTCGATTGCGGTAGCTCTTGGCCCATTTGAACAAACTGACCAACGATTTTTGGTACAACCGCCGCCAGCAAGAAAGCGACAATACACACCGCAAACACCACCAGCACGACCGGATAGATCATCGCTTGCTGCAATTTAGAGCGCAGTTTTTGACGATTCTCAGCGTAATCGGCCAAACGCTCCAATACCGAATCAAGATGACCGGACTTTTCCCCAGCCGAAACCATTGAGCGAAATAGTTCGTCAAAGATATGAGGAAAGTCTGCCAAGCTGTCAGCTAAGGTATAGCCTTCCGTGACTTTAGAGCGCACCGCTAGCAACATGGTACGAATGCGTGGCTTTTCCGATTGCTCAGAGACCGCTTTTAAACACTCTTCAAGCGGCATACCTGACTGAACTAAGGTTGCTAGCTGTCGAGTGATTAGTGCTAAGTCTGGGGTGCTTAAACCACGCTTAAACTGAAACGTCGCCGGACTGCTGCTTTGCTTTTTTGCTTTCTGCCGAGTCTCTGTGACTTCGACAGGAATCAGTCCCTGCTCTTTAAGTCTGGCGCGAACTTGGCGGGCATTATCGCCCTCAATCACGCCTTTCTTATTTTTGCCTTGTGCATCGAGTGCTTTGTATTCAAACGCTGCCATTAGCCTTCCTTGGTCACTCGCATTACTTCTTCAAGTGAAGTAATACCTTGGCGCACTTTATCTAAGCCATCTTGACGGATGCTTGGCGTACGCTCGCGAATGCTTTTCTCTATCGCCTGCTCACCTGCCTCGCTATGAATCAGCTCTTGCACTTCTTCATCGACAACCAGCAGTTCATGAATACCAGTACGACCGCGGTAGCCCTTAAAGTTACACGCTTCACAGCCACAAGCACGATACAAGGTCAGTTCATCTTTCTTCTTCAGGCCAAACAGCTTCTTGGTCTCTTTGTCCGCTTCATGCGGCTCTTTACAGTCAGGGCATAGGGTGCGAACCAGTCGCTGCGCCAACACACCTAACAGAGAAGAGGAGATCAAAAATGGCTCAATACCCATATCACGCAGACGAGTAATCGCACCGACAGCAGTATTGGTGTGGAGCGTCGACATCACTAAGTGACCGGTTAAAGAGGCTTGAACACCGATTTGCGCCGTTTCTAAGTCACGGATCTCACCCACCATCACTACATCAGGATCTTGACGTAGTATCGCGCGTAAACCACGAGCAAAAGTCATATCGACCTTAGGGTTAACTTGAGTTTGGCCGATACCATCAATATCGAATTCAATCGGGTCTTCAACCGTGAGGATATTGCGCTCGTTACTGTTAATTTCAGTTAAACCAGCATATAAGGTGGTCGACTTACCCGAGCCAGTAGGGCCAGTCACCAAGATAATGCCGTGAGGACGCTGAATCATCTGACGGAAGACGTTATGGTTAACCTCCGTCATACCTAAACTATGCAGATCGAGGCGAGTCGCGTTCTTATCTAAAAGACGCATTACCACGCGCTCGCCATGAGAAGAAGGCATGGTCGAAACACGCACATCAACGGCACGGCCACCAATACGTAAAGAGATACGACCATCCTGTGGCACGCGCTTTTCCGCAATATCTAGTTTAGCCATGACTTTTACACGCGATACCAGTAGCGGCGCAAGCTTACGGCTCGGAGACAACACATCACGCAGTACGCCATCAATGCGGAAGCGAATCGATAGACTCTTCTCAAAGGTTTCGATATGAATATCCGACGCACCTTCTTTGATTGCTTCACCAAGCATGGCGTTAATCAATTTGATGATAGGCGCATCATCTTCCGACTCAAGCAGGTCCTCATCTTGAGGTAAGTCTTCTGCTAATGAAAAGAAGTCGTCATTATCCGCGCCAATATCTTCCATCAACTGGCGAGCCTCCGAAGAGTCGCGCTGATAGGCTTCAGTCAATTTGCTATCAAATACCTCTTTACTGATTTCTTGCAGCGTAAACGGCTGAGCACAAACTCGGTTCACTTCACGCAAGGCATCGACGCAAATCGGCGCAACGTAGAACAACACTAAACCTTGCTCGCCTAACTCAAGTACCAGCTTGAAGCGATTGGCAAAGCTAAACGGTAAACGCTTAAAATCCGGCGTAACTGCTACATCCATTACTGGCTATCCATCTGGTCAAGGAAAGCTTGAATCTCTACCGGGTGACGAATTTCCTCACCAAATTTTGGTAGAACCGGAATGTGTGCATCATCCATCAACTTAAGACCTTGGTCTGCCTTGTAGAGTTGCTCAGCACGAATGAAGTTGTATTTACGCTGGGTGATACCATCCGCCGTCATACCATCACGAATAATGGTTGGCTTGATAAATACCATCAGGTTCTTTTTCTCTACTTGGGTACTGGTCGACTTAAATAGATGACCTAAATAGGGAATATCACCCAAAATCGGCACTTTCGACTCACTCTCTAGCGCGCGCTCATCAATCAAACCACCCAAGACAATCATCTGACCATCTTCAACCATCACAGAGGTATTAAGCTGACGCTTAGCAAAACGTACATCGACAGCACCATTGGCGCCCAGCACGTTAGACACTTCCTGCTCAATGTTCAGCTGAACTGAGTTACCTTCGTTGATTTGCGGTACCACTTTCAGCTTGATACCGACCTCTTTACGATCGACGGTCTGGAATGGGTTTTCGTTGTTAGAGCCGGACGTTGAGCCCGTCAACACTGGCACTTCTTCACCAACAATGAAAGAGGCTTCGCCATTGTCCATTACGGTAATACTTGGTGAAGACAGAATGTTGGAATTGGAATCAGTCGACACAGCGCTGATCAGTGCTGTCCAATCGCCCATTGCCACACTCAGTGCGGCGCCGTTAACGCCACTTAATGCCGCAGCCAATGTCGAGTAATCACCTTCTTCGGTAGTCGTCTCATTACGCAAGAATTTACCATCAGAGTCATACACAGCTGTAGTAGTGGTAGTATCTTTAGCTTCTTCTAAGCCAACCATGACTTGACCAACAGAAGCGCCAGTATTGCTGTACTGAATCATCGCACCCGTTTCGAGGTTGCCCCACTGCACGCCAAGGTTAACACCATCACCTTCTGCCATTTCAACAATCAAGGCTTCAATCAGCACTTGTGCACGGCGAATATCCAGCTGAGCAATCACATCTTGCAGCGCATTCATAATATCTGGCGGCGCAGTCAAAACGAGTGCATTGGTGCCCGGGTGAGCGGCAATCACAACATCGCCACGTTGAGCCGAGTTAGAATTTTTGCCACCCGCTGATTTCTCAGCTTGCAGGTTATCCGAAACACCTTTTAAAACTTCGACCAGCTCTTCTGCTTTGGCATATTTAAGGTAAACCACGCGGTTATTACCTTTTGAAGCCATTTCAACATCCAGCTGTTGGATCAATCGACGCAGACGCTGACGAACTTGAGGGTCGCCCGAGATCAAGATCGAGTTGGTTCGATCGTCTGCCACTAATTTAGGTTGAAGAAATGCCGGAGTATTTTTGGTATCAGTGGTTTTATTCAGCGCTTCAACAATACGTACCATTTCAGCGGCTGAGGCATTATCAAGCTCAACCACTTCAATCTCTTTATCACCCGCTTGGTCAACACGTTTAATGATGTCAGCAAGACGGTTAACCACCGCGGCACGACCAGTAATCAAGATAATGTTAGCTGGGTCGTAGTGCACCACGTTACCCGCACCAGCATTATCGTTTAGCTGACGTAGTAGCGGCGAAAGCTCACGCACAGAGACGTTACGCACGGCAACAACACGAGTGACAACTTCATCACCACTGATCGAGCCATCGCCAACTACAGGTACCGCTGAAGTTTTAGCGTCTTTCGACTTAATGACCTTGAGAATACCGTTGTCCATTTCGACCACAGCAAAGCCATACACTTCTAATACATTAAGGAAGAAGCTGTAATACTGCTCTTCAGTCAACATGTCATAACTGCGTACGTCGACTTTACCGCGCACGGATGGGTCAACAATGATGGTCTTTTCTAGATTGCGACCAACAATATTAATGAACTCTTGAATGTCTGTGCCTTTAAAGCTGGCACTAAAGTCATTAGCCGCCACCATAGTCGGGGACGTCAATAAGCTTCCTGCTAAAAGCCATACGCTCTTTTTAAGCCAATGGTTCACACTTTACTCCTCGAACGACTGCCACTGTGTGCGACACTCTTATAATTCAATGTATATCTCATGCGGCTGACCACTACGTTCTACTGTCAGCGTTAATTCAGTTAGTTGAGACAAATTCTTAAAGATTTCACTCATTACCGAGGGATCTTTTAAATCTAACCCGTTAATTGACACGGCAATATCACCTTGCTTCAAGCCAACTGACTCAAACAGCGCTTTATCTTTGCCTGGTGACAAGCGATATCCCACTACGTCGCCATCTTTCTTTATTTGCGACATACGCACGTACTGGAAAATCTTTGAACTGTCTTGACGAATCTCTTGGCGAATCTTCTCTAAAGCTTCGGCTGGCACTTGGCTACGAGTCGAATTAGTCTCCGCTTTACTCTTAGGTGCCGCTTCAGGCTTGCTATACTTCAAGCCTTCCAGCATCACGGTTTCATTGCGTCCAGAGTTATCAATAATCACGCGATCGGACTGAACCTGCACCAATTTCGCACGAGTTCCTTCAATCACTTCATTGATGCCATACGTCGCCTGACGACCACGGTTAGCAATCACCGCAAGGCTTTTTCCTGCATTTGAGCTCACCACAGTACCAACTAACACCACATTAAGACGGCTCTTAGGCGCATCTTGCAGCTTAGGTTGCTCCACGACTGGCGCGGTCTGATTTAGCTCACCAAACAAATGACTATTCTGCAGTTCAGAGATATCGATACCGATGGCTGAACTACTGTCACTTTGAGTCACATTGGCCGGGCGCCATTGAGATACCGACGGGGAACTCCATGGTTGCCAAATCATTTGGCCAATAATCCATGCGCTGATCGCCAGTAATGCAATCATAATGGTATAGCTAGCGCGCTGCTGAACCTGTGGTTCCTTTAACGATTCGCTAAGCTTATATAGTGCTTGGGCACTGTTTTGCTTCACTCACTGTCCTTACTTTACTGACTATGACACCACTATTTATAGGTGCGGACGCATTTATAACACCGCGCTATCAGAACCACACCGTTAAAAGTGATAAATTACTAATGATAATGATAATTTATAGTTTTTTATAAACGCTGATTGTATCAGACTATGACACAAGCTAAACGTCAAAGCCTATCTATGAAATTTCACTATGCCCTTTTTTTTTGATCTCGCTTGAAAAATGGGGCATCCATCACCATTGTTACTGCATCTATTTGGAATCAAAGATTCATCACCTTAGAGGGCACAAGACACTATGGGTTCCCAAACCGAAGCTGTAAGACTCGATAAGTGGCTATGGGCAGCACGTTTTTACAAGACTCGTTCCATCGCTCGAAACATGGTCGATGGTGGCAAAGTCCATTATAATGGCCAGCGCAGTAAACCTAGCAAAGCGGTCGAACTTGGTGCGGTGATCACTCTAAGACAAGGCCACGAAGAAAAAATTGTGGTGATTGAAAAAATCTCTGACCAACGACGCGGGGCTCCGGAAGCACAATTGCTCTACTCAGAAACCGCTGAGAGTGTAAGCAAACGCGAAGAAAACGCAGCACAGCGTAAACTTCATGCACATAACCCGAGCCCGGATCGCCGCCCTGATAAGAAACAGCGCCGCGACATCATTAAATTTAAACACCAATAAGCTCTACCAGATTTACGAGGAATCGCCACATGGCAAGCAATGTTTTGAATCGCTACTTATTTGAAGACCTTTCAGTACGTGGTGAGTTGGTACAGTTGGATGACGCTTACCAGCAAATTATTTCAAGCAAGGAATACCCTGCAGCACTACAGAAGCTGCTAGGTGAGCTATTGGTATCAACAACTCTACTAACCGCGACATTAAAGTTCGAAGGTTCGATCACTATGCAGCTGCAAGGTGATGGTCCGGTATCTCTCGCGGTTATTAATGGCGATCACGATCAGAAGATCCGTGGTGTTGCTCGTTTTGAGGGTGAAATCGCTGATGACGCGACTATCCACGACATGATGGGCAAAGGCTACTTAGTTATCACTATCGATCCTAAGAAAGGCGAACGTTACCAAGGTATCGTTGCATTGGAAGGCGACAACCTAGCCGAAGTTCTAGAGGGCTACTTTGCTAATTCTGAGCAGCTTAAAACTCGCCTATGGCTACGTACAGGTGAGCACGAAGGCAAAGCTCACGCTGCTGGCATGCTGATTCAAGTCGTTCCTGATGGCACTGGTTCACCAGATGACTTTGAACACCTAGAACAGCTAACCAATACGGTTAAAAATGAAGAGCTGTTTAGCTTAGAAGCAAGCAAACTACTTTACCGTCTATACAACCAAGAAAAAGTACGCCTGTTTGATCCTCAACCTGTTGAGTTCTTCTGTGGCTGTTCGCGTGAACGTAGCGGCGCAGCAATCGTGACTATCGATCGCGCGGAAGTAAATGACATTTTGGCCGAGATTGGCTCAATTTCTTTACATTGTGATTACTGCGGCACGAATTATTCGTTCAACTCAGCAGATGTAGAAGAGCTGTTTTCACACGCAACATCAGGCGAAAATAAGCTGCATTAATTTTTATGGCATAGCAAGCCTGTAATTTACCTTTCAAAAGGCCAGCGCAAGCTGGCCTTTTTGTGATCAAAGCCCCGTATTACCTAGCCTCTCTCGTAATAAAACAACCTGTTAATTTTAGACAAATAATAATCCTTTTACCCTAGCGCAAAGCTTTGCGCACACGATAAACTAACCTTACCAATATGTGATGAGTCGCTTAAAACCCCATGAAAATTACGGATATTTTTTGAGCTATATCCCTGTTTTCTAAGAGACCCATTGCTAGCATGGTGAGCAGATAAAAATTAAAAAATTATTACAAAATCCCTACAAAATATTCCGATAAGGAGCACCTATGACCGTTATGGAACATACTAAGGCTGCAACAATTGATCTTACCAAACACGGGCTTCATAACGTAAAAGAGGTTATTCGTAACCCTAGCTACGAAATGTTGTTCGAAGAAGAGACTCGCGCTGATCTGGAAGGCTACGAAAAAGGCGTCGTAACTGAGCTAGGTGCTGTCGCAGTTGATACCGGTATTTTTACTGGTCGCTCACCAAAAGATAAATACATCGTTAAAGACGCAACTACTGAAGAACATATGTGGTGGACGTCAGATGCAGTGAAAAACGATAACAAGCCTATCGACCAAACTGTATGGAATGACCTGAAGGCGCAAGTAACAGAGCAACTTTCAGGGAAACGTGTGTTTGTTATCGACGGTTACTGTGGGGCAAACCCTGATACTCGTCTTAGCATTCGTGTGATCACTGAAGTGGCGTGGCAAGCGCACTTTGTGAAAAACATGTTCATTCGCCCAAGCGAAGAAGAGTTAACGACTTTCGAACCTGACTTCGTGGTGATGAATGGTGCGAAGTGTACTAACCAGAAATGGGAAGAGCACGGCCTAAACTCAGAAAACTTCACTGTATTCAACCTAACTGAACGCATGCAACTGATCGGCGGTACTTGGTACGGCGGTGAGATGAAGAAAGGTATGTTCGCGATGATGAACTACTTCCTTCCTCTGAAAGATATTGCTTCTATGCACTGTAGCGCGAACAAGTGTAAAGAAAACGGTGATGTAGCGATCTTCTTTGGTCTATCTGGTACAGGTAAAACTACGCTATCGACCGACCCTAAACGCGAACTTATCGGTGATGATGAGCATGGCTGGGATGACGACGGCGTGTTTAACTTTGAAGGCGGTTGTTATGCAAAAACCATCAAGCTATCAAAAGAAGCAGAGCCCGACATCTACAACGCTATTCGTCGTGATGCGCTACTAGAAAACGTAACGGTTCGCTCTGATGGTTCAATCGACTTCGATGACGGTTCAAAAACTGAAAACACCCGTGTTTCTTACCCAATCGAGCATATTGAGAATATTGTGAAGCCAGTATCAAAGGCAGGTCATGCAAACAAAGTGATCTTCCTTTCTGCTGACGCATTTGGCGTTCTACCACCGGTATCTAAGCTAACGCCTGAGCAAACTAAATACCACTTCCTATCTGGCTTTACCGCCAAACTAGCAGGTACTGAGCGTGGTATTACAGAGCCAACGCCAACCTTCTCGGCATGTTTTGGCGCAGCATTCCTTACACTGCACCCAACTAAATACGCTGAAGTACTGGTGAAACGTATGGAAGCAGCTGGCGCAGAAGCTTACCTAGTAAACACTGGCTGGAATGGCAGCGGCAAACGTATCTCAATTCAAGATACGCGCGGCATCATCGATGCGATCCTTGATGGTTCAATCGAACAAGCAGAAACCAAGCACATTCCTATCTTCAACCTTGAAGTACCAACGGCGCTGCATGATGTTGACCCAAGCATCTTAGATCCGCGTGATACCTACACTGACCCACTACAGTGGGAAAGTAAGGCGAAGGATCTCGCAAGCCGCTTTATCAACAACTTTGATAAGTACACTGACAATGACGAAGGTAAATCACTGGTTGCTGCAGGTCCTCAGCTAGATTAGTGATATCGACAGTAAATGTTTAGCTAAGCCCCTCTTTCGAGGGGCTTTTTGTTGCTTGTAATGCAAAAGTGTTCCAAGCTAGTAACACTGTTCACTATAGGAATGTGGGTTACTGTGAAGAAAGCACTCTTGCTGCTAACGCTGATTGTTGTCGGCATTATCGCTCTGTCTACTCTTAGCCTTTACACGGTTATGCAGACAAGCTACGCAACGCAAGTCGTCAATACACTTCTTAATCAGCTCACTCCATACCAAGTGACGGCCGCCAAAGCGAGCTATACTCCTCCGCTGCAGTTAACCTTAGAAGACGTTGTTATCGGCCAAGATGATACGAACACATCACTGCCTAAACTAACCTTATGGCTCAGCCAGCAACCTTGGCAAAACGGTAAGCTCGCCTTTGACTCAATATTAATTGAAGGGGCAACGCTCAACCTCAAGCATACCCAATCAGCCCTACTTTCAAAGTTGAGCCTCCACCAGCTAGCACTAAAAGAGACCGATATTAGCAGTCCCGGTTGGTCAGCACGCGGCGTCAATATCCAAATCGAGCAACCAAAGTGGCAAACTGAAGATCAACAACTGCCTTTCGGAGATATTCAACTCTCCGCGCAGCAGCTCTACATGCATGGGGAAGCATTAGACAATCTCTTAGTAGATATACGCTACCAGAATCAAGATAGCACCATCTTTGGCAGCTCGTTCAATTGGCGCGGGGCGAACATCTCAGGCCAAGCCGAGCAGTATCCACAAGGTTGGTCACTGATTAACGTCACGATTGATAAGCTCTCACTCTCCGAGTCACAGCAAATCAGCCCTTTGCTTACCACATTGGCTAACTTCAATTTGCCTATCTACCACATAAATAGTCTCGATATTCTCAATAGCTCGTTCTCTTACGGTTTGTGGCAGTTCAAACATCTCGATGCCTCGATTGAAGCAATCTCGCTCGATAAGCCACTGTGGCAACAAGAGCAAGGTTATGCATCGTTTAATGCTGACAGTATTCGCCACCCAAGCTTAGCGGTGTTTTCTCCACGCGCAAAAGTGACCTTTACCCCGAATCAAATTAGCGTCGATGAGTTCGACAGTGACTTCAAGCAAGGACGAGTGCAGCTACAAGGTACGTTGGCCCCGCACCAGGTGGCACTCGACCAGCTATCGATTACTGGCGTGAAATGGCTAGAAGATACGGAGCAATTGGCCCCAACGATGAGAGCGTTGCTGTCTCCGTTAGAGCGCCTTTCTATTGCCTCTCTAGAGGTCAACAACACCCAGTTTATTCAAGTGGAGCAGAAACCTTATTGGCAAGTTTCAGGATTGACCATTGAAGGCAGTGACCTCACGCTAATCGAGCAAAATAAATTGGGCTTATTTGAGGGACAGTTAGAGCTTAGCGCCAATTCAGCCAGTATTGATAAACTGCTAACCACTCAAGCGCATATCAGTGCTTTTGCTAACCAGCATAAGTTTACCTTGGAGCGCGCATTTGTTCCCCTAGAGCAGGGCTATATTGAAGCAAATGGAACATGGGATCGAAGCAGTGTCAGTGCACCTTGGCAATTTTCCATTCATGCCGATGGAATTCCCCTCGACCAATACCACCTGCAGCAGTATTTACCTTTTGCACTTTCTGGCGCAGCCGAAGTTGAAGTTGAATTAAATGGTTTATCTGGCGACTACTCAATGCTGTCACACAGCTTATCAGGACAGGTAACCGCCTACTTACGCCAAGCTAGTCTTGAAGCAAAAAGTATCGATGGAGAGCAGAGCTATCAGCAAAAGCTTGGCCTTGATAAGATTCAACTTAAGGCCGATCGAGGACGTATTGCCGTTCACTCTACCGAAGGAGCAACCCAGCTTGCTGGGGAAATGGATCTAACCAAGCCTCAATTTGCTACTTTACTACTTAAATCTGAGCAGCCTTGCTTACAGCTTTGGTCCGATCTAATTAATGGGGCAAATGTGATTAAAGCGACCTGTGACACTCCAAAGCATACTGAGCCTAAAGCGCCACAGGTAGAAGAAGATCAGGATTCTGAGCCAGAGTCAGGACCTAATACTACTTTGTAATCTGGTAGCAACATATAGGTACCAATAAACTCGACCGCAGCTTGATCGCCGCTGTAGATGGTCACATGGATAACAATCCGTGCTTTACGCCCTGATGCTAAGCGATCCAAGTCACCACTGATACCGTCTAAAGAGGTCGATGCAACTGGGTTTTGCGTAACAGGTTGGCGATAACGAATCTGACTGTCTGCCAATACGATATCACCACTTAGGTTACGCTCTTTCATCAACAACCAAGTCATCCCCCAGCCCGTCAAGGTAGCAAGGGTAAAAGCAGAGCCGGCAAACATGGTGTTATGTGGGTTCAAGTTCGGGTTAAGCTGGGCACTACACTCAAACTGATAACCTGTGTACTGGTTGATCTTAATCCCCATCTTGTCGCTGATGGGAATTTGATGGTCCCAACGCTCTTGTAGCTCGGTACACCACTCAGGTTTACGTAGTACATTGGCCATCGGGTCAAGTTGCTTAACCATCTGCTGGTGTCGAACTGGGCCACGCTCGTCGGTTAGTTCACCGCGACGCTCAAAACCATTCTTCTCATAAAATGAAATCGCGTCCTCACGGGCATTACACACCAAGCGCTTAGCACCCTCTTGGCGCGCTAACGACTCCAGAGCAACAAGCACTAATGATCCCATACCCTTGCTGCGTCGGTTGCCTTTTACCGCCATAAAGCGGATTTGACCTTCGCTGTCAGGGGTAATGTATAAGCGACCGATTGCCATTGGTCGACCGCGTCCATCAACAATCATCCGATGGAGACCCATCGGATCGTATTCATCACGTTCTGAGCCAATTGGCATGCGCCACGGCTCTCTCAGCATTTGCCAACGAAAGTGATAGTACTTGTTGAGTTGTTTTTCTGTCTTCGGCGTAATCAGCTTAAACATGTAAATCCTTTTCTAGAGGTGCAAACCTCTCTACTAGCCTTGTAATTATACTTGCAACCAGAAGGTCACGGGGCCATCGTTGACCAAAGAGACTTTCATATCGGTGGCAAAGCGGCCACGTTGAGTCGGTAACACCTCAGCGCAACGATCAGCAAAGTACTCATATAAACGCTCAGCATCCGCCGGATGGGCGCCACGGGAGAACCCAGCGCGCGTCCCTTTCTTAGTATCCGCTGGCAGCGTGAATTGAGAGACAACCAACACTTTCCCTTCAACCTGTTTAACGTTGAGGTTCATCTTGCCTTCTTCATCACCGAATACACGATAAGTGGTGACACGTTCCATCAGACGTTTCGCTTTCGCTTCATCATCGTCCTTCTCAACGCCCAACAGTACCAGTAGACCTTGGTCGATCTCGCCAACCACTTCACCATCTACACGAACTGCTGCTTCACTTACTCTCTGAATCAGTGCGATCACTGCCTTTTCCTTCTACTTGCTGTGTTTTTAAACTTTCCGCAGAGTGTACCATTTCTTCGCACTCGCACCACTGTTCCCTTTCCCCTAGCGCAGCCGTCACTTCAGCGCCAATGAGTACAATCAACCAACATAAGTAAACCCAGACAAATAGGATCGGAATCGCCGCTAAAGCGCCATAAATCAATTGATATGATGGGAACTGAGTGATGTAGGCAGCGAAGCCTTTCTTACTTGCCTCGAACAGTAGCGCTGCGACAATCGCACCAATTAAGGCATGCGAGATACGCACCTTTTTGTTTGGTACCAACAGGTATAAACCGACAAAAGCAAACAGTGATAATAAAAACGGAAGCCAGCGCAGCAGCAGGTTATAGACACCAGACACCGCTTCGCTCTCAATAATTTTGAGTGACGTGACATACGAGGTGGCAGCAATACTTGCCCCGACTAAGATTGGCCCAAGCGTTAGTACCATCCAATACATCGAAAAGGAAAAGACTGCGCGGCGTTTTTGCTGAACCCGCCAGATATAGTTGAGGTTTTTATCGATGTTGGAGATCAACATCAGCGCAGCAACAAACAGAAAACCACCACCAACGGCACTCATCTTGCCGGTGTTGGAAACAAACTCAAGCAGTGCTCCTTTTACCGCATCTCCCGCCGCAGGCACAAAGTGGGTAATGACGAAATCTTGAATCGCATCGCCGGCATTTTCAAAGATGGCGAATGAAGACAACACCGACAGTAAAACCGTCAGCATAGGGACAATCGAGAGCAAAGTGATGTAAGCCAGATAGCCAGCATTAACATTGACTCTATCATGGCCCATTCGGCTCAATAGATAGCGGCCAAATAGCACACTCTGTTTGATCAATAACTCGATTTTCAACTTGTATCTCCCTATCAACTCAGTCATCCTAACATTCTAATTCTAAAGGAAAGGAACCCATCATGCCGTACTTACTGGCTATTGTATTGTCTATTTTCACCCTGACAGGATGTCAATCGGCGTATTACTCTGCGATGGAACAAGTAGGCTACCACAAACGCGACATTATGGTGGATCGCGTTGAGGATGCAAAAGAATCACAACAGGACGCACAACAAGAATTTACCAGCGCCCTTGAAGCTCTTTCCGCATTGACCAACTTTGACGGCGGTGAACTTGAAACGGTTTATAACCAGATTAACGACAAGTATCAAGATAGTGAAAAAGCAGCCCAAGACGTTAGCGATCGTATTGCTGCAATTGAAGATGTTTCAGATGCACTATTTTCAGAGTGGCAAGATGAATTGGAACTCTACACCAGTAACTCACTACGCCGAGCTAGCGAACAAAAGCTAAAAGAGACTCAACGTTCATACAACACCATGTTATCAGCGATGAAGCGTGCTGAAGACAAAATGACACCAGTATTGAACACCTTGCGCGACAATACGCTCTACTTAAAGCATAACCTTAACGCTAGTGCGATTGGCGCACTTCAAGGCGAGTTCACTAACCTTGAGCAAGACATTCAATACGCAATTAAGCAGATGAATGCTGCGATTGCTGAATCGGATAAGTTCTTAGATCGCTTAAATCAGCAGTAAACCAAATCAATGCGACCTATCATCATCACTGGCGGGCCTGGTGCAGGCAAAACCACACTGATCGATGCGCTCAGCGCGAATGGCTATCAGACCTTTGCTGAATCATCTCGTCAGTTGATTGAAGAGCAAAGCCAATTAACCAATGGTGTTTTACCTTGGGTTGATCTGCCAGAGTTTGCTCGCTTATGCCTTGCGGCTATGAGTGAGCAGAAACAGCAAGCCAGTCAACATGAGGTGGCGTTTCTCGATCGGGCGATTCCTGATATTTGTGGTTACTTGCAGCAAGCAGGGCTAGAAATAGAGCCTCACTACCGAGCAGAAAGCCAAGGCTATCATCGGCAAGCTTTTTTCTGTCGCCCAGAGCGCAGCATCTATGTTCAAGATGAGGTGAGGCCTTACCCATTTGAAGGTGCTGTAGCGATTCACAACGCCTTAGTCGACGTTTATCAACAACTCGGCTTTGAGGTGGTAGAGGTACCTTTTATGGCGCTAGAAGAGCGCGTCCGCTTTATCGAGCATACTCTCGAACTCTAGCCCAAATAGCCCCTTAAATAACAAAAGCCCCGAGCAGTATCACTACTCGGGGCTTTCTTATCTAGGCGCTAAGATTATTTAGCGTTACGTGCTTCACGCTTACGATCACTTTCCGTTAGGAACTTCTTACGGATACGGATGCTTTCAGGCGTTACTTCTACTAGCTCGTCTTCATCAATGAACTCTAGAGCTTGCTCAAGAGTGTGCTTGATTGGCGGAGTAAGAACCTGAGCGTCATCAGTACCTGATGCACGAACGTTAGTTAGCTGCTTACCTTTCAGTGCGTTTACTGTTAGGTCGTTGTCACGGCTGTGAATACCGATGATCATACCTTCGTAAACTTCTACACCGTGACCGATAAATAGACGACCACGTTCTTGAAGGTTAAACAGTGCGTTAGTCAGTGCTTTACCTGCAGCGTTCGCAATTAGAACACCGTTGATACGTTGACCAATCTGACCACCTTTGTGTGGACCGTAGTGATCAAACGTATGGTATAGAAGACCAGAACCAGACGTTAGCGTCATGAACTCAGTTTGGAAACCGATAAGGCCACGAGAAGGCATATCGAAGTCCATGCGAACACGGCCTTTACCATCTGGTGCCATATCTTTCAGCTCACCTTTACGTAGGCCGATGTTTTCCATGATGCCGCCTTGGTGCTCTTCAAGAACGTCAATCGTTACTGTTTCAAACGGTTCCATTAGCTGACCATCTTCTTCTTTGATGATTACTTCTGGACGAGATACAGCAAGCTCGAAGCCTTCACGACGCATGTTTTCGATCAGGATAGATAGGTGAAGCTCACCACGGCCTGATA
>Ga0209272_10000290_pt1 | contig 48497 bp, 50 predicted proteins | sample tdDd002_FD_187125 | JGI IMG/M metagenome (GOLD analysis project Ga0209272, IMG submission 187125) | Marine sediment microbial communities from the Atlantic coast under amendment with organic carbon and nitrate - tdDd00.2 (SPAdes)... | ecosystem: Environmental > Aquatic > Marine > Coastal >...
ATTGATTTATGGCATCTAAACAACGGGCGGTGTCTCGTTTGATTGCGCAAGCAGGGCAAATGCTCTTAGCTCATGGCGCGGAAAGTACTTTAGTTGGCGATCTTATGCGCCGCATAGGCATGGCGTCTGGCATGGATGAGGTAGAAGTATCCCTCTCTGCCAGTTCTTTGGTTGTCACGACCGTTTATCAAGAGCATTGCATTACGACGGCTCGTCGTTGTCCTGATCGTGGGATTAATATGCGTGTAATTACTCAAGTTCAGCGTATTTGCATTATGTTGGAGCGCGGCATTATCGATCATGTGATGGCGCAGCATAAGCTCAATCAGATAAGCCCGGAGCGTTATAACCGTTGGCTTGTTGTCTTTATGATTGGTTTGTCTTGCGCGGCATTTAGTCGATTGGCTGGCGGGGATTGGATCGTCTTTATGATGACATTCATCGCTTCCGCGACTGGTATGGTAGTTCGGCAAGAAATTGGTCATCGTCACTTTAATCCCTTATTAAACTTTGCAGCAACCGCTTTTGTTACTACTGCGGTCTCGGCTCAGGCTGTGATCTATGAGTTGGGGAACTCTCCTTCGATTGTCATGGCTTCTTCGGTATTAATGCTGGTTCCTGGTTTCCCATTGATTAACTCGGTAGCGGATATGCTCAAGGGCTATATCAATATGGGGATTGCTCGTTTTGTTATGGCCAGTTTACTCACGTTGGCAACAAGCTTAGGTATTGTGGCTGCGATGAGTCTCGTCGGCGTTTGGGGGTGGGTAGTATGATTACCTTTGAACTCTTACTAGGGTTAGCCAACGACATGCTTTTTGCTGCAATTCCAGCTGTAGGTTTTGCTTTGGTATTTAACGTGCCACAAAAAGCGTTAGTTTATTGTGCGTTAGGCGGCGCTATTGGCCATGGCTCACGTTACTTAATGATGCACTACGGAATCCCCATAGAGTGGGCGACTTTTTTTGCTGCGATGATCGTGAGTATGGTCGGCATACATTGGTCACATCGTTTTTTTGCTCACCCTAAGGTGTTTACTGTTGCGGCTCTCATCCCAATGGTACCCGGTGTGTTTGCTTTTAAGGCAATGATTGCATTGGTGGAGCTAAATCATCAAGGTTATAGCCCTGAGCTGGTGGCTATGCTGATGGAAAATTTCCTCAAAGCAATGTTTATTATTGTTGGATTAGCAGTTGGCTTAGCGATGCCTGGGTTGTTATTCTATCGCCGAAAACCCATAGTTTAAGCTCAAAGGAGTAACTCAATGATCATTAGCATGATCGCCGCGATGGCAAAGGATCGAATTATCGGTAAAGACAACCAAATGCCATGGCATCTTCCCGCTGATTTTGCTTGGTTTAAGCGTTGTACTATGGGGAAGCCCGTTGTTATGGGACGTAAAACTTATGAATCGATAGGCCGCCCGTTACCAGGTCGTCAAAATATCGTGATTAGCCGAGATGCTGGTCTTGAGATCGACGGAGTGACGACGGCAATTTCAATTGAGGAAGCATTGAAAGCCGCTGGTGATGTGGAAGAAGTCATGATCATTGGTGGTGGGACTATTTATCAAGCTTGTCTGCCAGAAGCGAATAAGCTGTATGTAACCCACATTGACGCAGACATTGAAGGCGATACGCAATTCCCACAATGGGATGATTCCTTTAAAGAGATTTATTCAGAAAGCTACGCAGCGGATGATAAGAATGCTCATGATATGCGTTTTGTAGTGCTTGAGAAATAACTCTGCTTAGTCTTGAAAACTCTAATTCGCTCGCCCTTTGCTCTTAAGGGGGTCAGTCCATGAACGTTATTTCATGGACTGAAGGATGAGGGAGTGGGGAGCCTCTAAAAAGTGGATTAATTATTAGAGGTTCCCAATTTGCTTATTTTCCCCGCTTGGGAATGACGAGCGTTTATTGTGACAAAGCTTGTTGGCTGAAAAACGTTTTATCCTCCCAACGTAGCATAGTTAAACGCCCTCCCCAAACACACCCAGTGTCCAGGCCAATAACGTCGCTCCCTTCGTAACCTTCTAATGCTGCCCAGTGGCCAAACAGAACGGTTTTACTGAATGGGATCCTTTGTTTAAGCAAAAACCAAGGCGTGAATTGCGTATCTGATACTTCATTGGGTGGCAATTTGCAGTCCATATTAAGTTGACCATCAGGTAAGCAGAAACGCATTCGTGTATAGGCGTTGATGATGTAACGATAACGCTCAATACCTTGTAGTTTATCGTCCCATAAGTCAGGTTGGTTCTGGTACATATTTTCTATCAGCCAAGGCCACTTATCGCTTTGCAAGATTGCCTCAACTTCGCGTGCACAGCTACGTGCTTGGGCTAGATCCCATTGCGGAGAAATACCCGCATGACACATTACAAACTCGTCATGTTCTGCCAGAAGCGGCTGGCAACGTAGCCAGTTGAGTAGCTCATCTTTGTCTTCCACTTCAAAGATTGGCGCGGTTTTATCTTTGTTTTTTACTTTGTGGATACCAAGTGAGACGGCTAATAGATGTAAATCATGGTTACCTAATATGACTTTTGCACTTTGACCTAAGCTTTTAATAAAGCGTAAGGTCTCCAATGACTTTGGCCCACGGGCAACGAGATCACCAGCAAGCCATAACGTATCCTGCTGTGGATTGAAGTTGGCTTGCTCAAGAAGTAGCTGCAGTTCATCAAAGCAGCCTTGGATATCACCCACGATATAGGTCGACACAGTGAGCCCTTATTTAATTAGTTGAGAATGTTTGGGATTGCGAGTCTAAATGGATCAATTTCAGCAATGAACTCTTGGCCTTTGCCATCTTGCATAATGTATTGACCTTGCATGACTCCCACCGGAGTTTCGATGGCGGTGCCACTGCTATAAGTGTACTCATCTTTCGCATCGATGAACGGTTGTTGGCCAACCACACCATCGCCTTCAATCGTGAGTTGTTTTCCGTTTGCATCGGTGATCAACCAACGACGGCTGATCAGTTGTACGGTTTGGTTACTAAGGTTTTTAATGGTGATGATGTAAGCAAAAATGTAGCGCTTAGAGTCTGGTTGACTTTGCTCGGGAATGTATTTGCTATGAACTTGGACTTTTATACAAGGGACAGCTTCCATGTAAACTCCTGCTTAAAGCCAAAAAAAGGGTGATAAACCTTCGCTTATCACCCTCTATTTTAGTCGAAACTATTTGTGGTTTGCATCTAGCCAGTTCGCTAAATCAACAAATTGTTTCAGTGTTAGGTTCTCTGGACGCATACCAGGATCGATGCCGATCTCTTCCAGAGTTTCTGCTGCGACAAGGCCTTTATAACAGTTGCGAACTGTTTTTCGGCGCTTGTTAAAGCCTTCACGACAAACGCGATCTAGCCAGTTAAGGTTCGTTGCTGGGTATGGTAGCACTTCATAAGGAACCAAACGTACAACCGCAGAATCTACCTTTGGTGGCGGTACAAACGCTGTTGGTGGTACTTCTAGAACCGGTACAACCTTACAATAGTACTGAGCCATAACGGTTAGACGACCGTACGCCTTTGTACCTGGGCCTGCTGCCAAACGGTTAACCACTTCTTTTTGTAGCATAAAGTGCATGTCTTGCACGTCTTTATGGTACTCAAATAGGTGGAACATCAATGGAGTAGAGATGTTGTATGGTAAGTTACCAAAGATACGTAATCTGTTGTTTGGCTTCACAAGCTGCGAGAAGTCGAAGCGCATTGCATCGCCTTCATGAATTGTCAGTTTGTCCGCAAGTTCTGGGTGATTACGTAAACGCTCCGCTAAGTCACGGTCTAGTTCGATAACAGTAAATTTATCAACTTCACGACCTACAGGCTCTGTAATTGCACCAAGACCAGGGCCGATCTCAACCAAGTTTTGGCCTGGTTTTGGATTAATAGCAGAGACAATACCGTCGATGATATACGGGTCATTTAAGAAGTTTTGACCAAAGCGTTTACGTGCTTTGTGCCCTAAGTGGACATCATTTCTCATAATTTTCTCAAGTTAACTGGTTTTCTTTTCTACAAGCTCAATCGCATGAGCTAATGCAGTTCTGAAGCTTCCTGTGTCCGCATTGCCTGTCCCTGCTAGGTCTAATGCAGTGCCGTGATCAACGGAGGTCCTGATAAAAGGCAAACCCAAAGTAATATTTACTGAGCGTCCAAAACCTTTGTACTTTAATACTGGAAGTACCTGATCATGGTACATCCCTAAAACTGCATCGGCTTCTTCAAGGTATTTCTCATTGAAGATAGTGTCAGCGGGAAGAGGGCCGATTAAATCGATACCGTCTTGTTGGCGCAGTTTTTCAAGGGTTGGTGTGATGGTCTCTATCTCTTCTTTACCGAGACAGCCATCTTCACCTGCATGCGGATTTAGACCACACACGTAAATCTTAGGCGATGGAATCGCAAACTTCTCCACTAAATCAGAGTGAAGAATATGAATGATTTTTTCCAATCGTTCTTCGGTTACCGCTTTAGAAACGTAAGCCAAAGGAATATGCGTAGTAACGAGTGCGACGCGCAAGCCTTCGGTTGCCAGCATCATCACAACAAGAGGGGTATTTGATTTCTCTGCAAAGAACTCAGTATGGCCACTAAAGGCGACGCCAGCGCGGTTAATTACCCCCTTATGTACAGGGCCGGTGACAATAGCATCAAATTCGCCATTCATACAGCCCAATGCGGCTCTTTCTAGCGTTTTTAATACGTAATGTCCGTTTGCTTCGTTTAACTCACCAGCAATAACTGATTCCGCGAGAGGGATGTGGTCAACAATCAGTGATCCCGCTTTCTGAGCCGCTGGCAAAGATTGTGGATTGTAATCCAATAAATCAACGTCAATTTCAAGTTCGTTCGCGCGTTGTTCAAGTAGCGCTTTGTCAGCACACACAACAATTTGATGGGCCCAACTCTCTTTAGATAGCGCTAAAACTAAATCTGGCCCAATACCGGATGGTTCACCTGCCGTGACGATGATGCGCTTAACTGTCATCTTCGTTGTCCTTAATCACTTCAACAAAAGCGCTAGCTCTGAGTTCTTGCAGCCATGCACTCGCTTCTTCATTGAATTTACGATTGAACAAAATGCGGTAGGCTTTGTTTTTTAGTGCTGAATCAGTACGGTCTACTTCACGGCGATCGATGACTTCAACAATATGCCAACCGTGCACAGTTTTGAAAGGTTTACTAATTTGGCCTTTCGGTAACGTGTCGATTTGATGCTTAAACTCTGGTACATAAAGGTCAGAAGTTTGGAAGCCCAGTTCGCCATTTTGTGCCGCTGAACCAGGATCTTGGCTGTACTGTCGAGCCATTTCACCAAAGGTTGCTTCACCAGCTTGAACACGCTCAATGATCTCGTTGAGCTCTTTCTGTACGCCTTCGTCACTTAGAATGACCGTAGGGCGAATCAAGATATGGCGAGCATTCACTTCTGTCACGGCTACCGTTTCTAAACCCTTAACATCTTCAACTTTCAAAATGTGGAAACCTACACCACTACGGAAAGGACCAATGATGCTGCCCTTGTTTTGTAGGCTTAGTTGATCTGCGAAGATTGTTGGCATCTCTTCTTTACGCATCCAACCCCAATCACCACCTTGAAGCGCTTTAGGGCCTTTAGAGTAGGTGTATGCCATTGTTGCGAAATCTGAGCCGCTATTAAGTTTAGCGACAATCTCGTTCGCTTGTTTTTCAATCGCTGCGGCGTCATCTCCATCATTCACACGTAGTTGAATGTGGCCTATTTTGTATTGCACCGTTGCATTGGTCTCTTGAGCCAGAATATTCGCTAGATTGTCGACTTCAGCAGGAAGAATATTGATGCGGCGACGAACTAGTGCGTTACGTGCTTCGCTTGCTGCGATTTCTTTACGTACTTGTTCGCGAAACTCCGGATAGTTCAAACCTTCAGCTGCAACGGATGCGCTCAGTTGTTCAATTGTTTGATTGTTGTTTTTTGCAATCTCTTCTATCGCTTGGTTGAGGCGGTTGTCATCAATACGAACACCGATACGTTCAGCTTCTTGCTGTTGTAAGGTATCGATAATGAGCTTTTCGGTCACTTGCTGGCGTAAAACGTCTTGTTCTGGCAAGCCTTGGCCACTCTTTTTCGCGTTTACTTTCAGTGTTTTTATTGAGCTATCCACGTCGCTTTCTAAGATAACGCCGCTATTTACAATCACGTTAATTTTATCAAGTGCGACTGGTTCTGCTGCTGCCACGTTAACATGACTTGCTGCAACCAGTGCTAACAACGACTGTTTCCAAAATTTCATTTGTTGTCCTATCCATTCATCGCAGGCTTATTGTTAGACAGCCTGCGCGCAAATTAGTTGTTTAAGAAGAATGGGCGACCGTAGCCCAGTGAGTTATCGCTACTGCCAGAACCACCACCGAGGTTAGTACCAAAGCCGATAATGCCAAAGTTAACACTGAAGTTATTTTCGTATTCAGGTTTAGAGTTCGGGTAGCTATTAAAATCAGGTTTCCAGTTTCGAAGTTGGTTACTGTAGGAGAAGCCTATATACCAACAATCAGAGGTATAGTTAACTCGCCCTAACCATTCTAAGGTTTCTTCGGTAGTGAAATCGTAAAAGTATTGTACGCTCGCATCCCAGTGACGAGTCAGTTGGTAACTCGCCAGCAGGCCGCCTTGTGAAATGCCATCTTCAGTAATTGAGTCCCATTCGCCTAAGCTATCGCCTAGTGTATTCTCAATATAATCAAGGGTAACGTAACGGTAGTTACCTTGGATATAACCTTTGTCAAAGCGATATTCCAATGTGCTGTTACCAAGCTGTACTTCACTTGAGTCAATGTCGTACTGAATCCCGCCATGGTAGAAGAGGTAGTCATTATAGTTGAAGTCCATCTCAACAGCCCAAGCGGAGTAATTAGAGGCTTTATCAGACGTTTTATCTAAGCGGTTGGTTTTATCGATATAGATAATTTGACCAAATGAGACACTCAGACGTTCTTTGTAGTCACTATCAAAAAAGCGCGAGCTCGCACCATAGCTGAACTGGTTCGCCCCTTGGATTTTATCCACGCCACTGTATTTACGACTACGGAACAACCCGTAGTAGTCAGTTTGCAGCAAGGTGGTATCGTAATTGGCGATATTAATTTGATCTTCTTCGGGAACGTAAAGGTACTGAACCTGAGGCTCCAGTGTTTGCGTGTAGTTGTCTAAAACGAAGGTATCACGCTCTAGCACCACAGCGGCATGAGAGCGCACTTCCGGGATAATTCGAGTTACGCTTTCTTCTAAGTCTGAATCGGTAACACCTTTCAGATCTTGTTGATAATGGGTGCCGAGCAGACGAGCTTCTGTTGTCCATGAACCCCAAGTGGTACCAATAGGTACGGTTAAACCGGGTTCGATGTGGACTCGAGTCGCAGAGGGTTTACCTTTTGCTTCAGTATCAAAGCGTGTTACGTGGCTAATTAAGTCAAAATCGAGATAACGCATTAATTCTGGAGAATAATAGTTAAACTCAAGCTGTGGTAAAATATGGTATGGCAGGTTGTCACTTTCTGTAAGAACTTGGAAGTCACGAGTGAGTAATGTGGCATCCCAGTTGGCAGAGCGATATTGAACACGACCTTCTTGGATTAATTGACCGTCTTCTCGGCTACCAATGCTGGAATCAACATCAGTAAAATAGTCGACATCGCTTACTTGGGAGTAATCGATGTTGAATTTCCAGGCCTGTTGGTAGACACCGTCATGTTTGTATTGCACACCCCAGCGATCGCCTTTTTCAGAGAACTTGCGATCGTTAGGTAAGTATTCAGCCTCAATCTCACCTTCACCTAAAATGGTAAGGTAGCGGAATTTGTTATTTAGCTGAGTACCGCGTTCCTGCATGTACTTAATCGTGCTCTCTAAATCATAGTTTGGCGCTATGTTCCAATAGAAAGGAACTTCTAGCTCTAAACCATCACTGGAGCCGTAGGAGATAGTTGGGTAGAGAAAACCCGTCTTTCGAGTGTCACCGATAGGTACGGTAACGTAAGGCATGTAGAAAACAGGTACATCAAGAACTTCAAAGCGCGGGTTGTAGAAAGTCGCAACCTCTTCGTTTTGGTCAACCTCGATACCCGATGCTTTCATACGCCAAGCGTTATCACCTTCCGGACATGAAGTAATACTGCCATCTTCAATCTCGTAAACCGCTTTACCTGTTTTGGCAATATACACCGCATCTCCGCGGCCAGGCTCACAAAGAAACTTATATTTGGTATTCTCTAAAGTGATGTCTTCACTGGTAAGGTTGTTTGTCACCTTATCTGACGTCGATTTTACGGTGCCATCACTGAAGACCACATTGCCTTCTGCGACAATGATGTTCTCTTTTTGGTGTAATGTGACTTGATCTGCCTGAAAGCGTTTGTTGCCTTGCACTACCACAACGTCGCCTTTATAGGTCGCTTTATCGCCATTGATTGCTTCAAGGCTATCGGCTTCAACGCTAACTGGCTGTTGATTTGGATTTTCTGGCTCTGGAGTGTCGATCAAACATTGATCTATAGCGGGCAGTTCCTGCACACTATCGTCTACCATAGCTTCTGCTTGAGTCTGAGGCACAAAAAGCGCTGCGCTAATTGAAGCGGCTAACAAGGTGCGGGAAAAAGGTGACATCGAGTTTTACTATCCTGTTTAACTTGATCTATCCGGTTATCGCATCAGATATTCTCGAAATATCGAGTTTATGAATTTACTAAGCGTTAACGACCGAATGTAAAATAAACGGTCCTTATGATAAAGGAATTTGTGGCTAACAGCACTATCAGACCGCTTAACGACGAAAAAATTCAGAGATTGAGAGCACATAATGCATATTTTCGGCAAAATTTTGGGTACTTTTTTTGGCTTTCTATTTGGGGGGCCATTTGGGGCGCTATTTGGTTTATTTATCGGCCATCAATTCGATAAAGCGCGCCGTTTAAGACAGGCTGGTTTTACGGGAAGTTTTGGTGGTGGTCCAAGCCAAGCAGAGCGTCAAGAAGAGTTCTTCAAGGCTGCTTTTGCTGTCATGGGGCACGTAGCGAAGGCGAAAGGTCAGGTAACGCGTGAAGAAATTCAATTAGCCTCTACCATGATGGACCGTATGAATCTTCATGGTGATTTGCGCCGTTCTGCGCAAGATGCCTTTCGTGAAGGTAAAGAAAGTGATTTCCCACTCGAAACGGTTTTAGAACGAGTTAGAATTTCGTCTGGTGGACGATTTGACTTAATGCAGTTCTTTTTAGAACTACAGATTTCAGCAGCGTTCGCAGATGGCGATATCCACCCAAGTGAGCGTAATGTGCTACACAAGGTGGCAAAAGGCTTGGGCTTTTCATCTGAGCAACTAGAGCAGCGTTTACGAATGCAAGAAGCTGCGTTTCGCTTTCAGCAAGGTGGTTTTGGCGGCCACGCAGGTGGTGGTCAGTCTCATCATTCTGGCGGTAGTTGGCAACAAGCCTCAACGGTCGATCAGCTTAGCGACGCGTACAAATTGTTAGGCATCGACAGCAACGCTGATGCGAAGAGTGTGAAGCGCGCCTATCGTAAGCTGATGAATGAGCACCACCCAGATAAGTTGATGGCGAAAGGCCTGCCGCCAGAAATGATGAATGTTGCGAAAGAAAAAGCCCAAGAAATTCAAAATGCTTACGATGTGATTAAGAAAGCGAAAGGCTTCTAGGTCACTTAAGAGACAATGACAGCGATTTAATGCAGTCATCGTTGTCATTGTCATTTATTGGCTATCTGACCAGGTTTTTATCCACATTTCTGAGCAGGTTCTTAGTCAGTCCGATATTAATATTAGGTTGATTAGACGTTGGCATTTTTAAAATAGTGGTAACTGCATTTTTGTGAATCGCTTTACTAAAATACCATCCTTGGATTAAGTAGACCCCTTCATTGACTAGCCAATCTAGATCATCCTGAGTTTCGACCCCTTCACAGAGCAATTTAAGGTTTAGAGCATCAGCTGTTCCTTTGATTAATCGTAAAAGTGCCGCTATGTGTGGATTAATGGAGATGCCGTGGACAAATTGACGATCGATTTTCAGGAGGTGACAGTCGGTGTCTTTTAGGGTTGCGATGTTGGACATTCCCGTCCCAAAGTCATCAATGGCAATTTTAAAGCCAGCACCTTGTAATGAAGAGATGTAATTTGCCGTATCGTGGTCATCAATTTGAAAGCCGCATTCAGTTACTTCCAAATAGATGTCACTGGTTGTAAGACCATGTCGATTTAGTCTAGCCAGCAATTCGTCGGAGAGGTTAGGCATTTGCAGCGTTGTGCGTGATATATTGGTTGATATAGTCTTTGTAGTTAGCCCTTCTGCTTTCCATGCCGCAATGTCGGCACATACTTTCTCGAAGATGAGTAGGTCAACATTAGGGGTTACGCCCATTGCGTCAAATACAGCAAAAATCTGAGCTATTGAAACATTTCTGTGCTCTTTACAATCCCAACGAAGTAGTGCCTCAAAACCAGAAATTAGCCCCGTCTTCATATTTACTTGAGGTTGATAATAGGGGGTTAATGCATTGTTTGGATCAATATTGTGTAGAGCGGCGACAAGGTCTTGAGAGATTTTGTTTTGAGTTAGCTCGTCACATTCAGTCGTAAAATAGTTAACTTTAGAAACTCCTATACTTGGGTTTTCATTCGCAGCGAGCTCTGCCATGTCCACTAAAGCCGCTGCTGATGCGGACTTATCAAAGGTAGTAGCAACACCAGCTGTTGCTGTTACCGCGATTGTAGTACCCGAAATCGTGATAGGTTGGCATAATTCGGTTAGAAGGCTTCCAAAATCATATTTGCATAAATCGTTACCTTCCATTGCTATCCCACAAGCAAATTGCCCACTATCCAAATCGCCAATGAGTTCTGTTTTAGCCCATTTTGACAACCTTTCTCCGGTCACCCGTAGTACATAGTCTGTTGCATCTTTACCAAAGACATTGTTGATGTACCGAAGACGTTGAATATTAACGGAACAAACAAATACTTCCCGACTTGTATTATTGATAAGAGCTTGAAGTTTTCTAACAAAACAGCTTCTATTGGGGAGGTGCGTAATTTCACTTTTGAAGTGATGTTCAAGTGTTAAGACGACGAAGGCAGCTAAGCTTCGTAATATAATAGATAGCTCTTCATTAGACTTTCTCGGACTCGTATCCATTATCCAAAGCGTGCCAATTGCAAAGTCTTGCTCATCAAGGAAGGGGCTGGCAGCATAAAAGCGTATATCAGGAGCATCTGTAACGAGTGAGTTTTTGCAAAACCGTTCGTCTGTTGTTGTGTTTTCAACGATAAACAAATCTTGATTAGAATCGATTGCAGCGGCACAAAACGCCCCTTCTCTTGGAAGGCAAGTGGCATCAATGCCGTAACTTGCTTTAATCCAAACCATTTCTTCATCGACAACACTTATACCAGCAAAAGGCACGTTGCACAGTTTAGCGAGCATGGTTACCAGCGTATCCAAGGAAGGTTCATTGTCTTCAATAATTGATGTGTAATGATCAATTTTTTGATTTCTAAGTTTCTCAGAATGCTTACGACCGACATAGATGCTCACAGGATCCATTATACACACCTCAATCTAAAGTTTATTTTGGTTCCTATATTAGCGTAGTCTAAAAATTAGAAGGGCTTTACCGTTGTGCTGCTTATTATGAGAATTCTAACCTGACTCAGAGGTTATGATTGAGTTGGTATGGATCAAGTTAGGTGCGTTTTATCATCAGCGTATAAAACGATAGGATCAAAAAAGGCGTAGTAGGGGTTAACCTGCTACGCCTTTCGAAATATGGTGGCCCCTCGCAGACTTGAACTGCGGACCAATCGATTATGAGTCGACTGCTCTAACCACTGAGCTAAGGGGCCATATAGGGCAATGATTATAGGGGATGCAGATCTTGCTGTCTAGCCAGAAGGGGGGGTAAATGCGCTTAGTTTTTATCCACTTAAATCGATTAAATAAAAAAAGGTGAGCAATCGCTCACCTTTTCATCAATAACTGACTAGCAGCTAAATTATTCGTCTAGGAAGCTGCGCAGAGTTTCTGAACGGCTTGGGTGACGAAGCTTACGCAGTGCTTTCGCTTCGATCTGACGGATACGCTCACGAGTAACGTCGAACTGCTTACCAACCTCTTCTAGAGTGTGGTCTGTGTTCATATCGATACCGAAACGCATACGCAGTACTTTTGCTTCACGAGGCGTTAGGCCAGCAAGTACGTCTTTCGTAGCAACTTTTAGGCTACCTGATGTTGCTGAATCTAATGGCAACTCAAGCGTTGTATCCTCAATGAAATCACCTAGATGCGAATCTTCGTCGTCACCGATTGGTGTCTCCATTGAGATTGGCTCTTTAGCAATTTTCAGTACTTTACGGATCTTATCTTCTGGCATTTGCATGCGCTCAGCCAGTTCTTCCGGTAGAGGCTCACGACCCATCTCTTGCAGCATTTGGCGAGAGATACGGTTCAGCTTGTTGATCGTTTCGATCATGTGTACCGGAATACGAATCGTACGTGCTTGGTCAGCGATAGAACGAGTGATCGCCTGACGAATCCACCAAGTTGCGTAAGTAGAGAACTTGTAACCACGGCGGTATTCGAACTTATCTACTGCTTTCATCAGACCGATGTTACCTTCTTGGATTAGATCCAAGAACTGTAGGCCACGGTTGGTGTATTTCTTAGCAATGGAGATAACAAGACGTAAGTTCGCTTCAACCATCTCTTTCTTCGCACGGCGAGCTTTTGCTTCACCGATAGACATACGACGGCTGATGTCTTTAATATTTTGAACAGTCAGTGATGTTTCATCTTCAATCATCTTAAGTTTTAAGATTGAACGACGAATGTCATCTTCGCTGCGACGGATTTTGTCCGCGTACGGCTTATCAGACGCTAGAATTTCATCTAGCCATGCATCACTTGATTCATTACCGCTAAATAGTGCAATGAATGACTTCTTCGGCATTTTGCCGTACTCAACTGACGCCTTCATGATAAGACGTTCTTGAGTACGTACACGTTCCATAGAAGTACGCAGTTCGTTCACTAGGTAGTCAAACTGCTTCGGCGTTAGACGGAATTCTTTGAATACGTCAATCACCATCTCGTGAGCAAGTGTTGCTTTCGGGCTTTCGTTGCCGTACTCGTTGCACGCTAGCTGGAAGTTTTGGAAAGTGTTGCGTAGTGCAGTGAACTTCTCAAGAGCAAATTCAGGATCAATACCTGTATCTTCCTCTTCTTCCTCTTCATCGCTATCGTTCGCGTCTTCCTCTTCTTCTTCGTCTGCTTCTTCATCTTTCAGATCAGTTTCAGCAAGCTCAGAACCGATGTGTGTCGCAGTTGGTGCGGCAGTCTCATCAGCGTCAGGGTCAACGAAGCCAGTGATAAGGTCAGTTAGGCGAAGTTCTTCAGCCTGAACTTTATCAAATTGCTCAAGGATGTAAGGGATAGTGCCTGGATACTCAGCCACTGCGTTTTGAACTTGGTTGATACCATCTTCAATACGTTTCGCGATGTCGATCTCGCCTTCACGAGTCAATAGTTCAACAGTACCCATCTCACGCATGTACATACGTACTGGGTCTGTTGTACGGCCGATTTCATTCTCTACGCTTGAAAGTGCCGCTGCAGCAGCTTCTGCTGCATCTTCATCGGTGATGGTTTCATCATCATTCAGGGCAAGATCATCAGCATCTGGTGCTGTTTCTACAACACGGATACCCATGTCGTTGATCATCTGAATGATATCTTCTACTTGCTCTGAATCTACGATTTCTGCAGGTAGGTGGTCATTTACTTCTGCGTAGGTCAGATAGCCTTGTTCCTTGCCTTTAATGACAAGTTGCTTTAGCTGTGACTGCGGATTTTGATCCATAGACGGTATCCAACTTAGTATCTGGTGAAGGAATTAGTATGCGAGTTGCAAACCACACATAGTAACAAATTAATTGATTGCTGGCTAATCGAACAGGGTTACGCTTTCAAATCTAGCATTAAGGCTAGTAGCTCCCTTCTTTCTTCGGTTGATAAACCGACACTTCTTTCTTTAGCTTGCAGATTCTCAATTTGTTTTTCGACGCACTGGGCAAGAATCTTATCCAATGAATCTAAAAATATATCTTGTTCATTGTCGTCATCTAGTGGGATTTCCCACCCTGCGAGACGAGAGAACAAAGCCTCATGGCTACTGTTTCGCCAGTGTTCTATTAACTGGCCCGTTCTGATATTGGGGTGGAGGTGACAATATTCAAGCACCTCAACAAATAAACTTAGTCCAGGTACTGTTAACTCTCTCACACTTGAGAGATCCGGTACCATTTGAGCATAGCTCGGATTTTGGATAAGCAAAGCAATGACTTCACGCATTGGTGTTCGCTTCAGCTCTTTATGCGGTTGAGGTCTTGTTTCACTGGTTTTTTTACGCGGTTGGCGTAATTGATTGTCAAAACCAGTTCGCTCATCCAATAGTTTTTCTAGAAGTTCCTGAAAGTATGGATCGGGTATTTTATTGATCAGCGCACTCGCATGAGCTCGCAGGGCTGACTTCCCTTCTGTGTTACCTAGGTTGATCTGATGAATCTCAATCAGGTTATCAAACAGGTAGCTTGAGAGCGGTGTTGCCTGCTGGACTTGCTGTTCAAAGGCTTCTTTACCATATTTTCGAATGTAGCTGTCTGGGTCTTCGCCATCTGGCAAAAACAGAAACTTCAGCGTATTACCCGTTTTTAAATACTGTAGTGCATTTTCTAATGCTCGCCATGCAGCTTCTCTACCTGCGCGGTCACCGTCATAGCAACAGACGACGGTATTAGTTTGGCGGAACAATAGCTGAACATGGTCGCCAGTCGTGGAGGTACCCAATGAGGCAACGGAGTAATCAACCCCATATTGCGCCAGTGCTACCACATCCATATAGCCTTCTACGACCAGGATCTGTGATGGTTCACGATGTGCCTGCATGACCTCGTATAAACCATAAAGCTCTTTGCCTTTATGGAAGATAGGGGTTTCTGGTGAGTTTAAGTATTTAGGCGTACCCTCACCTAGAACACGACCACCAAAGCCAATGACTCGACCACGTCGATCTCGAATCGGAAACATGACACGGCCACGGAATCGGTCATAGCGATTGCCTTTGTCGTTTTCAATCAACATCCCGCCAGAGACAAGCATCTCTTGGCTTTGTTGCTGTTGACCAAAGTTTTTCCTCACCAGATCCCATTCGTCTGCGACATAGCCGATGCCAAATTTTTGGACGATCTCCCCAGAAAGCCCACGATCTTTTAAATATTCAATCGCAATTTTGCTGGCCGATAGCTTAAGTTGATCACGATAAAATTGAGCGATACTGCCCATAAGATCATACAGGCTGCGCTTTTGTGCTGAACTAGCTTGTGGTTGGCTTGATTGAAAACCACCACCTTGACGCTGCTCTCTTGGGACGTCGAGACCTAAGGAAGAGGCGAGTTCTTCAATTGCTTCCACAAAATCGAGTCGCTCGTATTCCATCAAGAAGTCGATGGCATTTCCGTGCACGCCACAACCAAAACAGTGATAGAACTGCTTCTCTTGGCTCACACTAAAAGAAGGGGTCTTTTCATTATGGAATGGGCAACAAGCGCCGTAGTTTTTACCTTTTTTCTTAAGTTTCACACGTGCGTCAACGATATCGACAATATCGAGTCGAGCTAGAAGGTCATCAATGAAGCTACGTGGGATGTGTCCTGCCATAAAACCTAACAAAAAAAGTTAAACTGTAATGAAAAGAGAGAAGGCTAGATACAAACAAGCCGTGCGTCCAGAGGATAGCACGGCTTGTTGCAAACAGGTTGGGAAGTTAAGCTAACTTAGAACGAACTAAGCCACTTACTTTACCCATATCTGCACGCCCTTGAATTTGAGGTTTAAGCACGCCCATTACTTTACCCATGTCTTGCATGCCCGCTGCACCAGATTCCGTCATTGCCGCTTCAATAAGAGCAACAACTTCTTTGTCAGTCAGTGGTTGAGGCATAAAATCCTCAAGTATTGTAATTTCAGCCTGCTCAACATCAGCAAGGTCTTGACGACCCGCAGATTCGTACTGAGCGACAGAATCGCGACGTTGTTTAACCATCTTTACCATCACAGCAAGAATGTCGTCATCGTTCAGAGTGATCTGTTCGTCGACTTCACGTTGCTTGATGGCTGATAGAGCTAAACGGATAGTGCCAAGGCGTAATTTATCCTTGGCTTTCATCGCTAATTTTTGCTCTTCTTTGAGCTTGTCAATAAGAGCCATAACTATATCCTTGTGGACTTAGTTATTAGTACAGGCGAACGCGACGAGCGTTTTCGCGAGCAAGCTTCTTAGCGTGACGCTTTTGAGCTGCTGCTTTAGCGCGTTTGCGAACTGTAGTTGGTTTTTCGTAGTGCTCACGACGACGCACTTCAGAAAGGATACCTGCTTTTTCGCAAGAGCGTTTGAAACGACGTAGTGCAACGTCGAACGGTTCGTTTTCACGTACTTTAACTACTGGCATATGCCTTTCACCTCAGGGGTTAATTCGTTAATGCTGACTTCACAGTGCCTAGCTCAGTTGCTGGGCCTACAATCAGCTTGATCAAAAATGGTGCGGAATTTTAATCCGATCACACATACTTTGTAAAGTATTTTGTTGAGTACAGTTTGCACAAAATTTGTTTGATGAGCAAAGGCGCGGTAATATTGCGCCAATTTTGAATTATAGACGAACACATCCAGGGTAAACCATGCGCATTATTGGTATCGAAACCTCTTGTGATGAAACAGGAATTGCTATTTATGATGATGAGAAAGGCCTACTTTCGCATCAACTATACAGTCAGGTAAAACTGCACGCCGACTACGGTGGTGTGGTACCTGAACTGGCTTCCCGTGATCACGTAAAGAAAACTATCCCGCTTATTAAAGCTGCGATGGCAGAAGCGAACTTAACGCCAAAAGATATTGATGGTATTGCTTATACCGCAGGTCCTGGTTTGGTTGGCGCGTTACTTGTCGGCGCGACGATTGGTCGAAGCTTAGCCTATGCTTGGGGGGTCCCTGCTGTGCCTGTTCACCATATGGAAGGTCACCTTCTTGCGCCTATGTTAGAAGATAACCCACCACCATTTCCATTTGTGGCGGTATTGGTATCGGGCGGCCACTCAATGATGGTGGAAGTAAAAGGTATCGGTGAATATAAGATTCTAGGTGAGTCGATTGATGACGCGGCGGGTGAAGCGTTTGATAAAACAGCAAAACTTATGGGGCTTGATTACCCTGGTGGCCCTTTGTTGTCTAAATTGGCAGAAAAAGGCACGCCGGGCCGTTTTAAGTTCCCACGCCCAATGACAGATCGTCCTGGTTTGGATATGAGCTTTTCTGGCTTGAAAACGTTTACAGCAAATACCATTGCCGCTAATGGTGATGATGAGCAAACTCGCGCAGATATTGCTTTAGCATTTGAAGAAGCGGTGTGTGCGACGTTGAGCATTAAATGTAAGCGAGCGCTTGAGCAGACAGGCTTTAAACGTATTGTTATTGCTGGTGGCGTGAGTGCAAACCGTCGTTTACGCTCTGATCTTGCCGATCTAGCGAAGAAGATTGGTGGTGAGGTTTACTACCCTCGCACGGAATTTTGTACCGACAATGGTGCGATGATAGCGTATGCGGGCATGCAACGTCTTAAAAACGGTGAAGTTGCCGATCTTTCGGTTCAAGCAACTCCACGTTGGCCGATTGATCAATTGGAACCGATCGCTTAACCACTCAACAAATAAAAACTAAGGTCGCTCAAGTAGCGGCCTTTTCTTTTATTTGTCTTGAACTCTTCCGAGGTCTTACAATCAAAATAAATGGTAAGCTCCTATTTTATAAAAACAATCAATGGATAGAAAAATGCAAAAATTTGCTGTCGATGGCCGCGAGATGGCTTATCAAGATGTGGGGTCTGGCCCCGTTGTCGTTTTTGGTCATAGTTATTTGTGGGATAGCAAAATGTGGGCGCCGCAAGTCGAAGCGTTAAGCCAGCACTATCGCTGTATTGTTCCCGACCTATGGGCTCATGGAGAATCACAACCAGCGCCAGAGAGCACTCGTTCATTAACAGATTACGCAAAGCAGATCGTTGCTTTACTTGATCATCTAGAGATCGAACAATTCTCAATTGTTGGTTTATCTGTTGGTGGCATGTGGGGCACAGAGGTCGCAGCACTTGTACCATCTCGACTTCGTTCTCTCGTTCTGATGGATACTTTCGTTGGATTAGAGCCTGAAGTCACACACAAAAAGTATTTTGGTATGTTGGATGCGATTACTCAGGCTCAATCGGTTCCGGTTCCGATCATTGATGCCGTAACACCGTTGTTTTTTGCTAATAATGCCAGTGAAGATAGCCCTGAGTTAGTTTCTCAACTTTCTGCATTTCTGGCTCAATTAAAAGGTGAGCAGGCGGTTGAAGTCGCGCGAATTGGTCGAATGGTATTTGGTCGCCGCGATCAAATTGAAGAGATTGAGAAATTTGCTTTACCAGTATTGATCGCTGTTGGTCAAGAAGATAAACCCCGTCCAGTGCTTGAGTCTTACTTGATGCATGACTGCATTACTGGATCTGAATTGATCCAAATTCCAAAGGCCGGCCATATCTCAAATCTAGAGCAACCAGATTTTGTCACGGGTATGTTGGAAGATTTTCTGGCGAAGCACGCTTAGTCGTCGATTACTTGGAATAAAGCCTAATTGTTAGGCTTTATTCATTGCTTCTTTCTTATCACCAATCTTAGGCTCAGAACCATCCAGCAGTCGTCTAATGTTTTGATGATGCCTAAATACGATCAAGCAACAGAGCATGGCTACGGGTAGAGTGTATTGTGGCTTGAGCATCCAAGTATAAAGCGGCGCAAGCAATACGGTGACTAAGGCTGCTAGTGATGAGTAGCGAAAACAAAATGCAATCGCCAACCAAGTTCCTATTATCATTGCCGTAAAATCTAAGCCGATCGGTGCAATCGCTCCAAGTGCTGTTGCGACGCCTTTCCCGCCTTTGAAGTGAAAAAACAGTGGATACATGTGGCCCAAACAGGCTGCAATAGCGATCACACCCAATATTACGGGATCAATACCAAGAAAAAATCCACCCCAAACCGGAATTGTGCCCTTCAACATGTCACAAAGTAGGACTGATGCCGCGGCTTTTTTGCCGCCGATACGTAATACATTGGTGGCGCCAGGGTTATTGGATCCCATTTTTCTTGGGTCTGGTAGGCGCAGCATTCGACAAATTAAAACCGCACTCGAGATTGAACCTAACATGTAGGCTGCAATGATCATAACAAGTGCTAATGGGGTCATATAAATTTAACTCGTCTTTGGAGATGTTTGTTAGGCAACTACTTGATATTATATCGAGCTTGCCTGCGTCAACAATACTGCTTCGGGCAAACGAATAGTACGACTTTTTGTCAAAATTGGGTATCCGACCTCTAAAGGAAGTAACGCATGGATAAAGTATTTATCGAGCAGCTAGAAGTAATTACTACGATTGGTGTCTACGATTGGGAGCAAGAGATTAAGCAAAAACTCGTGCTTGATATTGAAATGGCCCACGATAACCGTCCTGCGGGAAAAAGTGATGATGTTGTTGATGCACTTGATTACTCTCAAGTTAGCCAAGCGGTATTAGAGCATATTGAAGGTGGGCGATTCCTGCTTGTTGAGCGCGTTGCAGAAGAGATTGCTGAGCTGATTATGGCTCGATTCTCTGTGCCATGGATTAAGATCCGCTTAACGAAACCGGGTGCAGTACCTCAGGCTAAAGGCGTCGGTGTCGTGATTGAACGAGGCACTGCATGACAACGGCATATATTGGAATCGGATCCAATATTGAGCGACATAAACATATAGAAGCAGCAATCACGGAGCTTCGCGCGATAGGAAGCGATATTCGAGTATCGACTATCTATGAATGCGAAGCGATCGGCTTTGATAGTCATGCGTTTTACAATCTTGTCGTAGAAATGAAAACCGCGCTAAATTTAGCGGATTTTGCACGACAGCTACGTGATATTGAGCTCAAATGGGGCCGCGCAGTGGACGCGAGCAAGTTTGAGGCAAGAACCATTGATTTGGATATTGTTCTTTTCGGTCAACATATCTCCTGCTCACAGCCAGAACTCCCTCGTCGTGATATTTATAAATATGAGTTTGTTTTACAGCCATTAATGGACCTCTGTCCTGAATTGGTTGTGCCAAATGATGGTAGAACCATTGCCCAGATTTGGCAGCAATCGAGTTTTGAATCTTCTTTAGTGCCAATACCATGTTGGTTTAATTAATAATTTTAGTGGAATTGTAATGAGTTACTTTGAAGCGTTTGTTTTGGCTTTGATCCAAGGTTTAACCGAGTTTTTGCCGATTTCGAGTTCGGCGCATTTAATTTTACCTTCAGCTATTCTCGGTTGGGAAGATCAAGGCTTAGCATTTGATGTTGCTGTGCACGTTGGTACGTTAGCGGCGGTAATGATCTATTTTAGAAAAGAGGTGGTTTCTCTGCTCACTGCATTTTTTGCCTCTATCTTCAAAGGCGATCGCAGTAAAGAAGCGAAATTGGCGTGGATGATTCTTATCGCGACGATCCCAGCTTGTATACTGGGCTTGTTTATGAAGGATTTGATTGAGATCTACCTACGTAGCGCTTGGGTAATTGCGACCACGACTATCGTTTTTGGTTTGCTGCTTTGGTACGTCGACAAAAACGCAAAACTGGCTGCTGATGAGTATCAAGCGGATTGGAAAAAAGCGGTCTTTATTGGTTTAGCGCAGGCGATGGCATTAATTCCAGGAACATCTCGTTCTGGCGCAACGATTACCGCAGCCCTTTATTTGGGGTTCACCCGTGAAGCTGCCGCACGTTTCTCTTTCTTAATGTCGATTCCAATTATTTTGCTTGCAGGCGGTTACCTAGGCCTAAAACTGGTGACCAGTGGTGAGCCAATTCATTTTGGGTATCTGTTCACAGGTATTATTACTTCATTTATTAGTGCGTACATCTGTATTCACTTCTTCTTGAAGCTGATTTCTCGAATGGGTATGACACCATTTGTTATCTACCGTTTGATTCTAGGTGTTGGCTTGTTTGCTTTCTTAATGATGGCGTAACTTCTCTCATTTCAGAATAATCTTTATTGAGGCCACATAGTCCAATCTCGCGCCTACAGCGACATTGTGATATATATGTGGTCTTTCTTTATCTCTCTTCTTTGAATCAACTTATGCGAATTTTTGCACTGACTCTTCTGATTGTTTTAGGCTGGCTGCAATTTGAATTGTGGTTCGGCAAAAACGGCGTTTCTGATTTTCAATTGGTCAATGCTGATATTGAAGTCCAGCATCAAGTAAATGGCAACTTGCAAACTCGTAATAACGAAATGTTTGCTGAGATTGATGACTTGCGTCAAGGGCTTGATGCCATTGAGGAACGAGCTCGTCATGAGCTCGGTATGATCAAAGAGGGAGAAACTTTCTACCGTATTATTGGAGAGGATGATTAAATGTCCGATCTTAATGGTTTGTCGATTGTAGCGATTGTTCCAGCCGCAGGAGTTGGAAGTCGCATGAAAGCTGATCGTCCGAAGCAATACCTGTCGATTGGTCACCAAACCGTACTGGAACATACTGTCGAGAAATTACTCTCACACCCTGCGATTTCGAAAGTGATTGTGGCGATCAGTGAGGGTGACCCTTATTACCCAGAATTATCCATTAGCCAAAGTGTTGATGTTGTTCGTGTTGCGGGCGGTAAAGAGCGTGCGGACTCAGTACTTTCAGGTTTAGAGTATGTCTCTTTGCATAAACTGTCTGATTGGGTCATGGTTCATGATGCGGCAAGGCCTTGTGTGGCATTGGCCGATATTGATCGTCTTATTGCAGAGTCGATAGCGCATAAATGCGGTGCCATATTGGCAACGCCCGTTCGCGATACCATGAAACGTGGTAATCGAGAGCAAAGCATAGACCATACGGTAGAAAGGGAAGCACTGTGGCATGCACTTACCCCACAAATGTTTAAAACTGAGCAACTGACCCATGCGTTATCTTCTGCACTAGCTGAAAATGTCGCGATTACTGATGAAGCCTCGGCACTAGAGTGGTTGGGTGAATCCCCGGCTTTAGTGGCGGGGAGTGCCGATAATATAAAAATTACTCAACCTGAAGATCTGGCACTTGCTGAGTTTTATCTGACGCGTAATAAAGGATAATTTATGATTCGAATTGGTCACGGTTTTGATGTTCACAAGTTCGGTGGCGAAGGTCCAGTGATTATTGGCGGCGTTGCTGTACCTTATGAGCAGGGCTTGATTGCTCACTCAGATGGTGATGTTGCTTTACATGCTTTATGCGATGCTTTACTTGGTGCTATTGCGGCCGGAGATATTGGCCGCCACTTCCCAGACACCGACGATGAATGGAAAGGGGCTGACAGCCGCGATCTATTGCGTGATGTTTACCGCCGAGTTAAAGAGCAAGGCTACGTACTAGGCAATGCTGACGTAACGATTATGGCTCAGGCTCCTAAGATGGCACCGCATATTGAAGCAATGTGCCAAGTGATCGCGCAAGACTTAGAAACAGAGCTCTCCAACGTCAACGTGAAAGCGACGACGACAGAGCGTCTAGGCTTTACTGGGCGTAAAGAAGGTATCGCGACTGAAGCGGTAGTATTACTTATTAAAAAATAACTCAGTTACGTGTGGTCTATTATCCCTAAATAGAGCCGCACGTAATGGAACATGATATGTCTGACATTCTATCTTCACTGGCTTACCTAAATGGTAAACCGACTGCCACTGGCAAAATTAAAGCACAACCTGAACATTTCCAAGTGAATGAAATCCTTGGTTATGGGTTTGCAGGGAGTGGTGAGCACTTAATGGTTCGAATTCGCAAAACCGGTGAAAATACCAGTTTTGTCGCGAACGAGTTAGCCAAGGCATGCGGTGTTAAATCTAAAGATGTGAGCTGGGCTGGTCTTAAAGATCGCCATGCTGTTACTGAGCAGTGGTTAAGTATTCACTTGCCTAAAGGAGATGCGCCTGACTTCAGCGAATTCCTCAAGCAGTATCCTAGCATTGAGATCCTAGAGACAACGCGACACAACAAGAAGCTACGCCCAGGTGAACTATCTGGTAACCACTTTAGCGTTACATTGTCTGAGGTTAGCGATGTCGCTGATGTCCTTAAGCGTCTAGAGTCTATCGCGGAAAAAGGCGTGCCAAACTACTTTGGTAGTCAACGTTTTGGTAATCAAGGTAATAATTTAGAAGAAGCGCGCCGCTGGGGTAAAGAGAACGTACGTACTCGCAATCAGAATAAACGCAGTATGCTGTTGTCAGCCGCTCGCTCTTGGATTTTTAACAATATCCTTTCTGAGCGCATTGAGCAGAATTTGTTTACTCAGGTGGTTGAAGGCGACGTATTACAAGCTGGCTCAGAGCAAGCTCAGGTCGATACGGCTAACCTAGAAGCGATGAACCAAGCTGTCTCTGCTAGTGAAATGAATATCACTGCAGCGATGGCTGGTGACAATGCATTGCCAACGAAGGCTCGCGCATTAGAACTGGAACAGCCTCATCTTGATGCCGAGCCAGATTTGATGGCATTAATCTGCGGTAACCGTATGCGTCATGATCGCCGCGCCATCTCATTAAAAGCTCAAGAATTAAGCTGGAGCTCGGAAGGCGATTGCGTCACGTTGAAGTTCTCATTAGATGCGGGCTGCTTTGCAACGGCCATCGTACGTGAGTTGATTGAAGAGATTGAAGTAGAGCGAGTCTATTAATGGAAGATAAAGCGCTTAAGATCTTACTTAGCAACGATGACGGCGTTCATGCTCAAGGGATCCATGCGTTAGCAGAATCTCTACAAGATATCGCTGAAGTCACTATTGTTGCTCCAGATCGTAACCGCTCAGGCGCTTCAAACTCGCTAACCTTAGAGCAGCCATTACGAGTTACAGAGATTGCTGACAAGGTGTATTCTGTGCAGGGAACACCAACCGATTGTGTTCATTTCGCTTTGAATGAGTTAATGAAAGATGCGCTACCTGATTTAGTCCTGACTGGCATAAACCATGGCGCAAACCTTGGTGATGACGTGCTGTACTCTGGCACTGTTGCGGCTGCGATGGAAGGGCATTTCTTGGGCGTTCAGGCGGTGGCCTTCTCTCTTGTAGGTAAGCAACACTTCGTTACGGCAGGAAAAATCGCTAGACAGATTGTCGAGCAGCACCTTGTTAAGCCTATCCCAACCAATCGACTATTGAACATTAATGTGCCGGATTTACCGTTTGATCAACTTAAAGGGACAGCAGTGACACGATTAGGCGCGCGCCATCACGCTGAGGCGATGATCAAGCAGCAAGATCCACGAGGTCATGATATTTATTGGTTGGGGCCTCCTGGTAAAGAGCAAGACGCGGGGGAAGGAACTGACTTCTATGCGGTCGACCAAGGATATGTCTCTGTAACACCACTGCAAGTAGATCTCACGGCGCATGAGTCACTAAGAAGTATGGATAACTGGTTAAAGGATCAATAGGGATGACAAATCCGCAAGCAGATAGATTGATACACTTTCTTGTTGCGAATGGCATTCAGGATAATCATGTTTTAGATGCGGTTCGTTGCTTACCAAGGGAGCAATTTGTTTCTCAAGCGATGATGCATCAAGCGTATGACAATAATGCTTTACCTATTGGGCAGGGGCAGACGATCTCTCAGCCTTACATTGTGGCGAAAATGACGGAGATGCTGGAACTTAATCGTACCAGTAAAGTCTTAGAAGTCGGCACAGGCTCAGGCTATCAAACGGCTGTTTTAGCCCAACTGGTAGAACATGTCTATTCGATTGAACGGATTAAGTCTTTACAGTGGGAAGCAAAACGACGTTTGAAGCAGCTCGATATTTACAATGTATCGACGAAACATGGTGACGGCTGGCAGGGCTGGGCTGCCAAAGCTCCGTTTGATGCGATCATCGTGACAGCTGCCGCAGAGTCTGTACCTACAGCCTTGCTTGAGCAGCTGGTGGAAGGTGGCATTATGGTGATCCCAGTCGGTACTGAAGATCAGCAACTGCTGAAAATTACCCGTCAAGGTGATACATTCTTATCCGAAGTTATTGAAGTTGTTCGTTTTGTCCCATTAGTGGCGGGTGATCTTGCTTAAAAATGTCAGTTAAATCTCATTCATTGTTGATGATAGGTGTATGCAGCGTGCTGTTCGGGTGTGCTGCTCAGTCACCTGCGCCTGTCTCAGGGCTGAAGAAAGATTACAATTCCGTTTCTCGTGGTAGTTATCGAGGTAGCTACTATGAAGTCGAGAAGGGAGATACGCTGTATTTTATTGCCTACATCACAGATAAGGATGTAAAGGAAATAATTCGTTACAACGACTTGACTGCACCTTACACGATCTTTCCGGGCCAGAAATTACGTCTATGGCAACCTGCTTATACCGCGCCAGCGTACGGTGGAACTGGGGCGGGAGCGCCTGTAGTTGCTGTGACACCAGTTCCAGTATCTCCACCCGCTAAGTCGAGCAAAAACTCTAATCAAAAGGTTACGCCGCCTAGTTCACAAAACACTCAAAAAGTGGCTAAAAAAGAGCCGCCCAAGAAGGTTGAACAATCTAAACCAAAGGAGTATGTTAAACCTACAGGTAAACAAAATGTTAATAAGGTTGTCAGTGCAGACAAACCGAAAAATAACAAAGTTTCCAAATGGTTATGGCCGACAAAGGGGAGAGTGATTAAAAGTTTCTCTGCTGGAGATCAAGGGAATAAAGGCATCGACATTGCAGGACAGCGAGGTCAGCCAATAGTATCAACAGCAGGTGGCACCGTCGTTTATTCGGGTAATGCGTTACGAGGTTATGGAAATCTTGTGATTGTAAAACATAACGATAATTACTTAAGCGCCTACGCTCATAATGACCGGTTGCTAGTACACGAAGGACAAAGTGTAAAAGCAGGCCAAAAAATTGCCACAATGGGCAGCTCTGGTTCCAATAGTGTTCGCCTACACTTTGAAATTCGCTATCAAGGTAAGTCTGTGAATCCAAAACGCTACTTACCGTAATAATTTACTGACAAGGTAAAATAGCGACATTAGACGTAGTAATGTCTTGCTAGCTCGCCAGGGGGAGGCGCTATGAGTATCAGCAATGCAGCAACGAAAGTCGAAGAATTTGACGTAGAAAAAGAAACCACGGGAGGTTTCCGATCTAACCGAAAATTACCTACATCCAAACCTACAGCCGCTGAAGAGAGCAAAGATAAGGAAGAATTTGACGCTTCAGCCAAAAGCCTAGATGCAACCCAACTTTATTTGGGGGAAATCGGTTTTTCACCACTTCTTACTGCAGAAGAAGAAGTTCTTTATGCTCGTCGAGCCCTACGCGGTGACGAAGCAGCACGAAAACGCATGATCGAAAGTAACCTGCGCCTCGTGGTGAAAATCTCACGTCGATATAGCAATCGTGGTTTAGCATTACTTGATTTAATCGAAGAAGGTAACTTAGGCCTTATTCGCGCCGTTGAAAAGTTCGACCCAGAGCGTGGCTTCCGTTTTTCTACCTATGCAACATGGTGGATTCGCCAAACTATTGAACGCGCTTTGATGAATCAAACTCGAACCATTCGTTTACCTATTCACGTCGTTAAAGAGCTGAATATTTACCTGCGTACTGCTCGAGAGCTTTCACAAAAGCTTGACCATGAGCCGACTGCAGAAGAAATCGCGTCTAAGCTTGATAAGCCAGTTGATGACGTTAGCAAAATGCTGCGCCTGAATGAGCGTATCAGTTCGGTTGATACACCGATTGGTGGTGATGGCGAGAAAGCATTGTTGGATATTATTCCAGATGTTAATAACTCAGATCCTGAAGTCTCAACCCAAGATGATGATATTAAAAACTCTCTGATTCATTGGCTTGATGAGCTTAACCCTAAGCAGAAAGAAGTACTGGCACGCCGTTTTGGTTTGCTTGGTTATGAACCATCGACCTTAGAAGAAGTTGGTCGAGAGATTAACTTAACACGTGAACGTGTTCGTCAGATCCAGGTTGAAGGCTTACGTCGCTTAAGAGAGATCTTAATCAAGCAAGGCTTGAGTATGGAAAATCTGTTTAGTGTTACGGAAGAATAGATTAAAAACGGTAAAGATAAGAAAGCCTTGGCATTGCCAAGGCTTTTTGTTTGCGGGCTATTTAACTAATGGAGGGAAGACTTTGACCAGTTTGATACGATTCTCTTCAAGTTCAACAATCTCCATTGGGTGACCAGAAACCTGAACGCTCAAGTGACTCTCCGGAATATCTTCTAAGTGCTCTAAGATCAAGCCATTTAAAGTTCTAGGACCATCTGTTGGTAATTTCCATTTGAGTCCTTTGTTGATATCTCGAATATTGGCACTACCTTCGATCAAGAAGCTACCATCTCCTTGAGGTGTGATCTCTTCCGATAAGCTTGGCGCAATCGAGGTGGTAAATTCACCGACGATTTCTTCAAGGATATCTTCGAGTGTGACAAGGCCAATAATGTCGCCGTATTCATCTACGATAAGACCAATACGCTGCTTGTTGCGCTGAAATTTCAGCAATTGCACATTTAACGGTGTGCTTTCAGGAATGAAGTAAACCTCATCGGCGGCACGAAGTAGGGTCTCTTTGGTGAATTCGTTTTTTTCGAGCATCAGTCGATATGATTCGCGAAGGCGTAGCATGCCGACTACTTCATCAATTTGATCTCGATATAATACAACTCTGCCGTGAGGTGAGTGGGTTAGCTGGCGAACAATGGATTTCCAATCATCATTAATGTCGATGCCGGTGATCTCATTACGTGGCACCATGATGTCGTTAACTGTTACATGTTCTAAGTCCAGGATCGAAATCAACATATCTTGGTGGCGACGAGGAATAAGAGTGCCGGCTTCATTTACCACCGTTCTTAGCTCGTCTGAGCTTAAGTGGTCATCGGCTCCATGATTGGCCTTTATTCCTAATAGTCGAATGAAACCATTGGTAATCATATTGACCAACATAACTAACGGTGAGAGCACCTTCATTAGAATCGTTAGTACAATACTGCTGGCGTAAGAGACTTTTTCTGGGTAAAGCGAAGCAAGTGTTTTTGGAGTCACTTCAGCAAAAACTAACACGACTAAGGTTAGAAGACCTGTTGCAATGGCCACACCAAGATCACCATATAAACGCATACCAAGAATGGTAGCGATAGCTGAGGCGAGGATGTTAACAAGGTTATTGCCGATTAGGATAAGACCGATTAAGCGGTCTGGACGGTCGAGCAGTTTTTCAACTCGTTTAGCACCTTTGTGGCCGTTGTTTGCCAAGTGCTTTAAGCGGTAGCGGTTCAAAGCCATCATCCCTGTCTCTGAACCTGAAAAATATCCTGAAATTACGATAAGACACGCGAGTAGCGCAAATAAGATACCCGTTGATATGTCGTCCAAAGCTTATCTTTTCCTTGTTGAGTTTGGTTAATTTATGACCCAATTAATCGTTTAAGTCAATCTAGAATAGAGTGTGTTGTATTGTAAAAGAAAGGTGCATTTGATGCACCTTAGCTTGACTGTTATCTAAGAATAATTTCTTGTACAAACCGACTGCCAAAATAGGCAAGGGTTAATAGTGTAGCGCCGGCAACCGCAAACCAAGTGATCTTACGTCCTCGCCAGCCTTTTTGGTAATGGCCCCATAACAGGGTTGAATAGATTAACCAAGCCACAAAAGAGAGAATAGCTTTGTGCGCTTTACCTTGAGCAAACATATCCTGAACAAAGACAAATCCAGTTAGCAGAGTCCCGGTTAAAAGCAGGGTACCTAGCAAAATGATATTGAACAGTTGTCTTTCCACCATTAATAGTGGCGGTAAATTAGGGTTAATGGCTAATGCTTTTTTTGCTTTTAATTTGTGATCAAGCCAAGCCAACTGTAGAGCGTAAAGAGCGCCAATAGTTAAGGTTGAATAAGAGAATAAAGCAAAAGAAATATGGATCAGCAGCTTAGGGTCTTGCTCTAAGTGCGTGATAAAGGTGCTCGGTAAAAAAGCAGCTGCACTTAAATTAATCGCAGAAAAGCTGTAAACCACAGGTAATAGAAACCATAACCGGGTTTTGAGCATGGCCACACTCATGACCACCGAGATAATAAAACTAATTAATGAGGCAACATTGAGGATACTCAGGTTCTGTCCCGAGGTCTCAATAATTAAATCACTGAGTAACCAGGCATGAAAAATGAGCGCTAATGAGGCGCTGATGAATACGGTCTTAGCTCTGATCCCAGTTTGATTTACAAGTCCTGGTACGATTGTCGCGATGGCTAAGAAATAGAGTATTGCAGCAACAACGGCGATTAAGTTGTCCATAGTTCTCTATAAGCTGGTGGATTTTTAACAAATTATACCTTGCATCAACAGCTTGAGCTATGACTTATCTCCCTCATTTACGTGACATGAGATATCAAAAGTTATTAAGGCAGTGTCCAGTAAGGGTTGGCTAAGGTATAATCACAATAATTGTCGCTAAAATTAACGGGCGAGCCTTCTTGTAAACCGCCTAAGTAAGAGACTTAAGATGTTTGAGAATTTAACGGATCGATTGTCCAAAACGCTGAAAAATATCAGCGGTAAAGGTCGCCTGACCGAGGACAATATTAAAGATACATTACGCGAAGTGCGTATGGCGCTGCTAGAAGCAGACGTTGCACTTCCTGTTGTTCGCGATTTTATTAAACGCGTTAAAGAAGCGGCTGTGGGTGTTGAGGTATCGAAATCTCTGACTCCAGGCCAAGAATTTATCAAGATCGTTCAAACTGAACTTGAAGCGGTGATGGGGGAGTCGAATGAGGCTCTAAACCTAGCTGCACAGCCACCGGCTGTTATCTTGATGGCGGGTCTACAAGGTGCGGGTAAAACCACATCGGTAGGTAAGCTTTCTAAATTGCTTAAAGAGCGCGAGAAGAAGAAAGTTCTCGTTGTGTCTGCCGACGTTTATCGTCCTGCGGCTATTAAGCAGTTAGAAACATTAGCATCGGATATCGGTGTTGATTTCTTCCCATCATCTGCAGACCAAAAGCCGATTGATATTGCTAACGCTGCAATTGATCACGCCAAGAAGAAGTTCTACGACGTCTTGGTTGTCGATACGGCGGGTCGCTTAGCGATCGATGAACAAATGATGGGTGAAATCAAAGAGCTTCACTCTGCGATCACACCAGTCGAGACTCTGTTTGTTGTTGATGCAATGACAGGTCAAGATGCGGCGAATACGGCTAAAGCATTCGGCGATGCGCTGCCGCTAACGGGTGTTATCCTGACGAAAGTCGACGGTGATGCTCGAGGTGGTGCTGCGCTATCTGTTCGCCACATCACCGGTAAACCAATCAAATTCTTAGGTGTTGGTGAGAAAACTGACGCGCTAGAACCATTCCACCCAGACCGTGTTGCTTCCCGTATCCTTGGTATGGGCGATGTATTGTCTTTAATAGAAGACTTACAACGCAATGTCGATACTGAGCAAGCTGAGAAGCTAGCGAAGAAGTTCAAAGAGAAAAAAGGTTTTGACCTTGAAGACTTCCGCGAGCAGCTTGGTCAGATGCAAAATATGGGTGGCATGATGGGCATGATGGATAAGCTACCAGGCATGAGCAACTTGCCAGACAACGTTAAAGATAAAGTTGACGACAAGATGTTCAAACAGATGGAAGCAATCATCAACTCGATGACAATGAAAGAGCGTCAACGCCCAGAACTAATCAAAGGTTCTCGTAAAAAACGTATCGCTGCGGGTTCTGGTACCCAAGTGCAAGATGTTAACCGCCTGCTTAAGCAGTTCACTCAAATGCAGAAGATGATGAAGAAAATGCAAAAGGGTGGCATGAAAGGCATGATGCGCAATATGCAAGGCATGATGGGTGGCATGGGCGGTATGGGTGGCGGCGGTTTTAATCCGTTCGGCCGCTAATCTCCTGAGACACGAAAATTCAAGGTGTTAGCTAAGTCACAAACTTGGATCTCTCAGATTGTTTTGGAAGAAAAAAAGTAGTTGGCGAAAAAATAGCTAAAGACCTTGCATTGCTTCGGAATAAGAGTAAAATTCCGGAGCTTTATTTTGGCACGAGCCCCAAAATTGTTTATGAGTCATAAATGATTTCTGGGGTTAATTTTATTTTTGAGAAAGCAAAGAGGACGACATGGTAACCATTCGTTTGGCACGTCACGGCGCTAAAAAGCGTCCATTTTATCAAATCGTAGTAGCGGACAGCCGCAATGCAGCAACTGGCCGTTTCATCGAGAAAGTTGGTTTCTTTAACCCAACTGCACAAGGTCAAGAAGAAGGTCTACGTCTAGACCTAGATCGCGTTAACCACTGGGTTGGTCAAGGCGCATCTCTATCTGACCGCGTTGCTAAGCTAGTTAAAGACGCTCAAAAAGCGGCTTAATTCTTACTTAAAAGAAGAAATTAGCTTATGTCGATGAAAGGTAATGAAACGATGAGCGAAGACAAGATTGTTGTGGGTAAGTTCGGTGCTTCTTACGGCATTCGTGGTTGGCTTAAAGTTTTGTCCTACACAGACAATGCTGAAAGCATATTTGATTACGCGCCTTGGTTTGTGAATCAAGGTGGGCAGTGGGTTGAGTACAAAGCTGAGAGCTGGAAGCGCCATAACAAAGGTTTGGTGGTAAAGCTTGAAGGTCTGGATGTGCGCGAAGAAGCGCAATTACTGACAAATTTTGAAATCTCAATTGACCCTGCGGTATTACCAGAATTGCCATCAGACGAGTTCTATTGGCGTGATTTGATTGGAATGCAAGTAGTAACTGATAAAGGTTACGATCTAGGTACTGTCTCTGACATGCTAGAAACTGGCTCCAACGATGTTCTAGTAATTAAAGCAAATCTAAAAGATGCTTTCGGGCAAAAGGAACGATTAATCCCGTTTCTTGAAGAGCAAGTGATCAAAAACATTGATCGCGAAGCTCAACGGATCGAAGTTGACTGGGATCCTGGATTCTAATTCCAAAATTACAGAGCGAGAGAACACATGTGGGTCGGCGTAATTAGCCTTTTTCCTGAAATGTTCCGTTCTGTTACTGATTTTGGAGTAACAGGTCAAGCGGTTAAAAAAGGTCTTTTATCTATTGAGACATGGAATCCTCGTGATTTCACTCATGATAAACATCGCACTGTTGATGATAGACCTTACGGTGGTGGTCCTGGCATGTTGATGATGGTACAGCCTTTGCGTGATGCTATTCAGACAGCCAAACAAGCCTCACCGGGTAAGACGAAAGTCATTTACCTATCACCTCAAGGTCGTAAACTCGACCAACAAGGGGTTGAAGAGCTGGCAACGAACGAGAACTTGCTTCTTATTTGTGGTCGTTACGAAGGGGTAGATGAGCGTATCATTCAATCCGAAGTTGACGAAGAATGGTCAATTGGGGATTTTGTGATGACGGGTGGTGAGATACCAGCCATGACGTTAATTGATTCTGTATCTCGGTTTATTCCGGGTGTACTGGGAGATTTTGCGTCAGCAGAGGAAGATTCTTTTGCGAATGGTTTGTTGGATTGCCCTCACTATACGCGTCCTGAAGTGTTGGATGGCAAAGAAGTACCTGCGGTACTGATGTCAGGCAATCATAAGGACATTCGTCACTGGCGATTGAAACAATCGTTGGGCCGTACTTGGCTAAGAAGACCAGAACTCCTGGAAAACCTAGCTCTGACTGACGAACAGGAACAATTACTGGCCGAATTTATTAAAGAGCATCGCTCTGGTAAAAAGTAAGCAGTAACCTATTTAATTAAGTATCAGTTTATTCTAGGAATTTATTAAAATGAGTAACATCATCAAGGCTCTTGAAGAAGAGCAACTAAAATCAGGCCTACCTAAATTTGCACCAGGTGACACTGTTGTAGTTCAAGTTAAGGTAAAAGAAGGTGAGCGTGAGCGTCTACAGGCTTTTGAAGGCGTTGTAATCGCAATCCGTAACCGTGGCCTACACTCTGCTTTCACTGTACGTAAGATCTCTAACGGTGAAGGTGTTGAGCGTACGTTCCAAACACACTCTCCAATCGTTGATAGCATCGAAGTTAAACGCCGTGGTGCAGTACGTCGTGCCAAGTTGTACTACCTACGTGAGCGTTCTGGTAAGTCAGCTCGTATTAAAGAGAAACTTGCTAAGAAGTAATGCTATAACTAGCGTTCTCATATTAAACGGGGCCCTTGTGGCTCCGTTTTTTTATTTTAGGCACTATGCTAGTGGTATTTCACGATAGCGTCGGCGTCGGTACTCATTTACTGGCGTAAACTCCGTTCCTCCTTCTTGCTCTCGTAAAATACTCCTGCGCATATCGCTCTAAAATATAGAAAGTTAGGTAAGAAAAAAGCCGATGTTGTCACATCAGCTCTTTAAGGTTTGTATCTTCGCTAGTGGCGACTTAATATTGGTCTTCTGACCATCCATCTGAATCAGACATATCAGGCGCGCCTGGGATGCTGTTCTCTTCATCTGCCCATTCACCAAAATCAATCATTTGGCACTGTTTGCTACAAAAAGGGCGGTAAGGGCTTTGCTCACCCCATTTAACGTCGCTGCCACACTGTGGGCAAGGAACAATGGTAATTTTCGACATGCTTGTTCTCTAGTCAGAGGGAATAGATAGGTTTCTAGTATAGTAAGGTATGCTTAGCTGCACACCGCTAACTTGAATTCAATATTGGCAGTTGAAGCTTGCCCAGATTCAAATTCAATGAACTTGATGGCAAAGCGGTTCTTATGACCAGAGATCATCGGATAGACGCCAAACTCCATGGGGATTTCTAGACGTAGGATATTGGCCTCGTCGGCATCACTTTGATAAAAACCTGCTTGAGCGCTTCTTGGTGACAAATGGCCGGTTTCACGAGTCAGTTTTAGCCAAAGCTTAAGAGCATCGGCGAGTGGTTGTAGTGAGTTGAGCCAATGATTCGCATCAGATTGCTTTTGCGCAATAGGAAGATGCAACCAATGATGCAGAGCGGGTAAATCAAAGCAACAAGAGCCGCCTGGTAGATTAAATCGTTGGCGAATCGCACTAAGAAAACGATCTTCTTTTAAGCTTTGACCAAAACGTTCTGCCGCCATAAGTTTGCTGTGTGCGGTATCGACTTCACGCAAGATCCCTGTCAGCATTTCTTGATCAACGCCATCGACATTGAGCCAAGCTCGATAGGTCAGGCGCTGTTTTTCAATATCTTTAGCCAATTCACTTTTCAGTTGGATTTGTTCGAAAATTTCCAACAGATCGAACAGTGAGCGATAAAAGACTAAGTGCTGCATATCGTCACTAAAAACGGCCGCCAAACGCAACTGATTAAGTAACGCTTCCACTCTTAGGTAGATGCGTGTTTTTTCATTCAATGGGTGTTCGAAGTAATGAGTGGTCATTTAAATGCAGTCGTGAATGGCTCTTCCTTTATTCTCACAGATCTTCCCTACATATTTCTAGGAACTTTTGATGTAATTCTGTGATTTGAGGCAAAAGTTTTTGGTTTTCTGTATCATTTTTAATCACGTGGTCAGCGATCGCTAACCTTTGCTCTCGAGTTGCCTGAGAGGCCAGAATCGCTTTGGCTTGTTTATGGTCGACATTATCGCGATCAATGGTTCGTCTTAGCTGTGTTTCTTCCTCGACATCGACCACGATAACGGTGTCAGCAAGGCTTTGTAGCCCGTTTTCTGCCATTAAAGGAATGACCAATAAGGCGTATTCTGAGCGAGTCTTATCGAGGTCATCAAGCATCTTTGCTCTGATCATTGGATGAAGCAGTTGATTGAGCCACTCTTTTTCGTCTGGATGAGCGAAAATGATCTCTCTAAGTTTAGCGCGATCAAGTGTCCCATCGTTTTGCAATATGCTTCGGCCAAACTTATCTACAATAGCATTAAGCCCTTTACTATTCGGCTCGACCACCTCTCTGGCAACGATATCAGCATCGACGATATCAATGTTGTATAGCTGATTAAACAGGTTGGCAACCGTGGTTTTTCCACTGGCAATCCCTCCGGTTAATCCTACGACAAATGGCATGTTAGTATCCTAAAAGTTGGGTTAAGTACCAGTTCCAGATTTGATCGCCCCACATCATGCTTATCCAACCCGCAATTGCTAAGTAAGGGCCAAATGGGAAAGCTTTATCGATACCTTGCTTTTTGAGACGTAATTGAATTAAGCCAAAGACGACACCGACAAGTGATGAACCAAGGATGATCATTGGTAATTGCTGCCAACCAAGCCAGGCGCCCAAGGCTGCTAGGAGTTTAAAGTCGCCATAACCCATACCTTCCTTACCTGTCACCAGTTTAAACAGCCAATAGACCGACCAGAGAGCCAAGTAGCCGGCCATGGCACCAATCACAGAATCTTGGAGACTTATTGGGCTGATTTGCAATAGTGCTAATGCGATACCAGCCCAAGTGAGTGGCAAGGTGAGTGAGTCGGGCAATAGCATGGTGTCGAGGTCGATAAAAGTCGCCGCAATAAGAACCAGAGTAAACGCCATCAATGCAATCGCGTAATAGCTAAATCCCATTTGACTGGCGATTGCAAAGCAAGCGATGCCACTGAGTAATTCTACCAGTGGATAGCGAGCACTGATTGGGTGGCTGCACTTGCGACATTTTCCTCGCAACATCAACCAACTAAAAAGTGGGATGTTGTCTAAGATACGGATCGGAGTGTCACAGCTTGGGCATGTAGAACGGGGAACACTAAGGTTATAAGCCCCTTCTGGAGGTGTGATTTTGTATTCAGGAAAGCTTTCTGCGCACTCTTGTCGCCACTCTCGCTCCATCATTTTAGGCAATCGGTGAATAACCACATTGAGGAAACTACCAATGATCAAACCAAATAGTGTGGCAAAAGTAGGGAATAACCACGGGTAGTAATAAAACAGGTCTATCAAACTCATATCGCCTTAGAATTCATTTGCAGTGATTCTATCCTAACACGCTCATTAAGTTAAAGATTGGCAAATACATCGCGACAACTAGCCCACCGACTACGACCCCGAGAAAAATGATGATCATTGGCTCTAAAATTTTGCCCAAGTTATCGACGGTGCTATCGATTTCAAATTCATAGATGGTTGCCACGCGGTTGAGCATCTCATCTAAGCTGCCAGACTCTTCACCTATCATTACCATCTGCAAGACCATTTCAGGAAAGGTGTCTGAGTTTCGCATAGCAATATACATAGGCATGCCAGCGGCGGTATCACTGTGGACTTGGGCAATAGCGTTTTGATAGTGGATATTGTTGGCTGTTTTAGCGGAGGTTTTAAGCCCTGCAAGAATAGGAATACCAGCACTAAAACTGGTTGCCAGTGTTCGGCTGAACTTTGCAATGGAGGCCTTGCTGATGATAGTGCCGACAACTGGGATCTTTAAGCCGGCGCGACTAGATATCAGCTTAATACGAAATGATCGTTTGCGAGCAATATGCAGTGAGAACAAAGAGGCGAGTAAAGCAAGAAAAACAAAGCCACTGTATGCCTGCACCCAATGGGATAAGTGTAATACTTGGGAAGTAAACCAAGGCAAATCGGCGCCAAATCCGCTAAACATAGACTCAAACTCCGGGATTACCATAGTCAGCATAAGGTAAGAAACAGCCAAGGCAGTCAACACCACCATGCTTGGGTAGATCAGCGCTTTGATGACCTTTGCTTTTAGTTGTTCTGATTTTTCACGGTAGTGCGCGATCCGTTCAAACACCTCGGCTAAGTTACCTGACTGTTCACCTGTCGCAACCAAATCAATATAGAGTGAATCAAAGTGGTGGCTTGCAGCACCGATCGCGCGTGACAATGGGGTGCCGGATTCCACGCTTTTAACAATTTGTGCCAAGATGGATTTCATCTCAGCTTTGTTGTGGTTATCCGCGACGAGTTTCAACGCTTGAACGAGTGGTACGCCAGTGGTTAGCATAGTCGCAAGTTGGCGGGTTAAGAGGGTAATATCTTTTCTTTTGACGCGTTGAGTCAGTTTATTGAAGAATGAAATATTTCGTTTCTTCAGTTTTTTTACTTGGATACGTTGCTGTTTGAGTTTGTCTCGTACTTCGGTTTCACTCAACGCTAGGAGCTGGCCAGAAACTGATTTTCCATTGGCATTGATGCCTTTCCAGCGATAGCTTTTTAGCTGATGGGGATGCTTTTTCTTCAATGCTTCAACTCCATACTATAAGAACAACACACGCTGAAGTTCCTGCAAGCTAGTCACGCCTTGGCAGAGTTTTTCAATACCTGACTCTTTTAAGGTTTGCATGCCATTTTGTTGTGCAGCAGATTCAATTTGTTGGATCGATACACCCTCTGCGACCGCTTGGGCAAGTTGGCGATTGAACGTCATTACCTCATAAATCCCAACGCGACCTGAGTAGCCATTGTTGCATTCGGAGCACCCTTGTGGATTCGCCTGATAAATCTTGGCGTCTTTTGGTAGTGTCAATTGGTGCAGACTTTCGTCTTGATACGGCATAACTTGTTTGCAGTGAACGCAGAGCTTACGAGCCAGTCGCTGTGCAATAATCAAGCTGAGTGAGGAGGCAATATTAAAAGGCTCAATACCCATGTTACTGAGTCGAATGACACTCTCTGCTGCAGAATTGGTATGTAAGGTCGATAAAACTAAATGGCCCGTTTGAGCTGCTTTTACCGCGATTTCTGCGGTTTCGAGATCGCGAATCTCACCGACCATCACAATATCAGGATCTTGACGTAAAAAGGCGCGCAGAGCTTGAGCAAAACCAAAGCCAATTTGTGGTTGAACTTGTACCTGGTTAATGCCTGATAAATTAATCTCTACCGGGTCTTCTGCAGTCGCAATGTTGACTTCCGGTGTGTTTAAAATCTTCAGGCCTGTATAGAGAGAGACGGTTTTGCCACTTCCTGTCGGCCCCGTCATCAAGATCATACCTTGCGGCTTTTTAAGAGCCTGTAGGTATTGTGACTTTTGTTGATCGTTGTAGCCCAAGGTATCGATGTTTAAGCTCGCCTCACTGCTATCGAGTAGGCGTAAAACGATCTTCTCTCCCCACATGGTCGGTAATGTGGACACTCGCATATCTATCGCCGTTTGTGCGCTGAGTTTGAGTTTGATTCGACCATCTTGTGGCAAACGACGCTCGGCAATATCGAGCTTAGAGAGAATTTTGACTCGAGCCGCTAAGCGTCGGCTAAGGTGATGGTCGGGTTGCTGAACTTCAATGAGAATACCATCGCATCGTAGTCGCACTCGATAGGACTCTTCATAAGGTTCAAAGTGGATATCAGAAGCTCCTTTTCTGACTGCGTCGAGTAGGATTTGGTTAATGTAGCGACTGACTGGGGCATCATCTTGACTAAGATCTTCGATTTGACTGATTTCATCGTCAGAAATATCGACCAGGCTTGCCAACTCCTGCTCGTTGATCTCTTTATTGTGGTTTTGGTTGACTTCGAGTGTGCGGCCATACAAGCGGCGAATCGCACTTTGCAGGGATTTAAAGTTACTAAGAACCAGTTCGATTCTTAAACCTGTGGCAAAGCCAAATTCATCTTCAATATCGAGGTTGGTTGGGTCGGCAACCGCAACAATGAGCTGTTGTGAACTGCGATGGAGAGGTAATGCTTGAAAGCGAGTGATCAGTTCACGCAGGCCTAATTGTTGACAGAGTGGGGCGTAGTCGTATTGGTCGATATTGGTTTCTGGTAAGCCAAAGATGTTAGCTAGCTGCTGGGCCAGTTCATTGTTATGTATTAGGTTTAACGCAATCACCGCCTCAGGCGTAGATTGGCCTGAGGCGGTAACATACTCAATAATCTGTTGTTCTTGCGCCGAGTCTAACAAGTTGGCTTGGCGCAATATTGAGGGGAGATTGGTTAGCAAGTTTAACAGCCTTTAAGTGTAACGCCTGTATCATGAGTACAGGTCCATACAGTCGCTGTCCCCCCTGATATTGCTGTTTTGGAGTAAGATATATACTTGGTATTTAGTGCTGCATCTGTATCGAAAGTTAGGGTGATACCGCCTGAAATTGCCAGGCCTCCAAGAGGGTTGGCGTTTGCGTGGGTTCCAATTTGATCTAACGTAGGAGCAGACCCATTTTCTTGTTCATATAAATCGTAATTTGTTAGCAGTGACTTCAATGTTGCTAACCCAGACGCAGCTTCAGTACGTTTTACATAGTCTTTATATGCTGGAATAGCGATAGCAGATAGCACACCAATAATAGCTACTACAATCATCAGTTCGATAAGGGTAAAGCCTTTTGCCTTACGATGGTTTTGCTTTTGCATTGTTCTCTCCATAAGTGAATGCGATATGTGCTGGAGAGCATAAAAGGGATGGTGGGTCGTAGGTATGTTCTCACCCGAGCTTTCCGAGTGATCGAGAGAAAGTTGATGTTTGTTTACATTGGGTCAGCAAAACTCTTCGAGCAAGTGCAAGGTTTAATCTTCGTATGGAGGCGAAAATAAAAAAACAGAGACCTATAAGTCTCTGTTTAGTATTTGATAATTAAAGATTTTTATCAATAAGCATTTGGTGCTTTTTATTTAAAACGCATTGATAAATCTAATGCTTTTAGGTGTTTTGTTAGTGCGCCAACCGAAATGTAATCCACGCCAGTTTCTGCATATTCACGCAATGTTTCTAGAGTGACGTTACCTGAGTTCTCAAGAGCTGCACGACCAGCGTTTAATTTAACCGCTTCACGCATCATGTCGGTGGTGAAGTTATCTAGCATGATAATGTCGGCGCCGGCATCAATCGCTTCTTGTAGCTCTGCTAGGCTTTCTGTTTCGACTTCTACAGGTTTTCCCGGATTTAGCTCTTTGGCCGTTTTAATGGTTTGAGCAATGCCGCCATTGGCGATGATGTGGTTCTCTTTGATTAGATAAGCATCGAATACCCCAATTCGGTGGTTGAAGCCACCACCACACGCGACTGCGTATTTCAGTGCACTGCGCAGGCCAGGAATGGTTTTACGTGTATCCAGTAATCGGCAATCCGTCCCTTCCAGTTCCGCAGCGTATTGAGCGGTAATTGTGGCGCAACCTGACAGTGTTTGGATAAAGTTCATCGCATTGCGCTCACCAGTCAGTAAAGCACGAGAAGGGCCTGATAGTGAACAAAGCACTTGATTCGGTTCGACTTTGTCACCATCTTGAACATGCCATTCGATGGTGACTTCACCACCAAGTTGTTTGAAGACTTCATCTGCCCATGTCTGACCACAGAATACACCGTGTTCGCGAGTAATTATGGTTGCTTCATTTTGTGCATCGGCAGGTATTAGACTTGCGGTAATATCAGCGGCAGGATCGAGTGTGCCACCGAGATCTTCTTTGATTGTCTCAGCGACAGCGCGAGAGATTTCTAAAGGAAGTTGTTGCTTCAAATATTCAAGGCGTTCTTGGCTATTGTGTGTGTTTTTCATCGCAAATCTAATAGTCAGTTGGACAAGAGGTGGGCATGATACGATGACTAGGTACGAAATTCAGCCATTAATCTCGCATTTAGTTATCAAAAAGCTAAAATCGCGGAGTAATTGTAATCTATGGGCCAAAACATGATTGATGCACAAGGTTGGTATAGTGGTGCTAGGCATGTACCTTCGCCATTTTATGACCAAAGAAGTGATTTAACGGATATTTCGCTGTTGGTGGTACATAACATTAGTTTGCCACCGGGTCAGTTTGGTGGGCCGTATATCGAGCAGTTTTTTACGGGAACATTAGACCCTGACGCGCACCCATTTTTTAAAGTGATTCACAAGATGGGGGTGTCTGCACATTGCTTGATTCGGCGCGATGGAGAAGTGGTTCAGTTTGTCCCGTTTAGCAGTAGAGCGTGGCATGCTGGAGTCTCTAGCTTCGCTGGAAGAGATAAGTGTAATGACTACTCGATTGGTATTGAGCTTGAGGGGAGTGACTCTATCGCCTACACCGATGTGCAATACCTAGCATTGACAGAGTTAACCAAGCAAATTCAGCTGCAGTATCCATTGATTACCTTGCCACGAATTACGGGCCATCAGTATATTGCGCCGCTGCGTAAAACTGATCCTGGTTTAGTGTTTGATTGGGTGAGGTTTAGGAGTGGGCTAGGAGATTGATTTGGCACTAAAGAGAGCTGTTGTTATTTTATTGAGTGACGAAGGAGCAAGTAGGGAGTCTCTTTAGATTTCTATTCGCTTTAAAAGATTCCCTACTCGGTTGTCTCTCCCTCTCGGGAATGACGATGTTTAATTAGTTAAAACTGTCTCTTACAGTGTTTCTTGATATTCCACTAAGATTTGCTCTACCCAAGTGGCTATGCGGTCATCGCTGAGCTCATATTGAGAATCTTCATCTAGCGCTAAACCAACAAACTGGCTCTCATCTTCAGTCAGTGCTTTTGACGCTTCGAACTCATACTTTTCATCATTGGGCCAATAGCCAATGAAATTAGCTCCAGTTGCTTTGAGCTCATCGTGCAGCATACCCATTGCATCCAGATACCACTCTCCGTACCCCTCTTGGTCACCTAGGCCAAACAGTGCCACTGTTTTACCATTCAGGGAAAGTCCGCTCACTTGATCCCAAAGCTCATTCCAATCTTCTTGGATTTCACCAAAATCCCAAGTAGAAATACCCAGAATTAACAAATCGTAGTCGGTCATTAAAGACAGCGGCGTCTCTTTCACATTGTGGAGGTCGATAAGATCTTCCCCGATAATCGCACGCATTTTTTCTGCTGCCATTTCGGTATAACAAGTGGTTGAGCCGTAAAATAGACCGATTTTCATAGCTTTCTGTTTCTTTCTAAGGAGTCGATAGCGAATTCTAACCACAAAATGGCGAGCTTTGCAGCGAATATCCACTGGAAGAGGGAAATTTTATGGCTTTATTGGTCGATGGCACTTACATTGAGGCCATCATCATAAATCGAGGATTAGCGTGTCTGAAGTAATGTCTCCCGACCAAGGGATAGTTGAACAGTTTCTGGATGCGATGTGGATGGAACGCGGGTTGTCAGAAAATACGCTCGCCTCTTATCGAAATGATTTAACCAAGCTGTTGCAGTGGATGACAGCCAATAACTACCGTCTAGGTTTCATTAGCTTATCAGGTTTGCAAGAATACCAAGCTTGGCTTGTGGACCAAGAGTATAAACAGACTTCACGTGCGCGCATGTTGTCGGCTATTCGACGCCTGTTTCAATACCTGCATCGTGAAAAAGTTCGTGCGGACGATCCGAGTGCGCTGCTTGTGAGTCCTAAATTACCTAAGCGTCTGCCTAAAGATTTGAGTGAAGAGCAAGTCGATGCGCTGTTAGACGCTCCAGACCCAAATGATGCGATGGAACTTCGTGATAAAGCCATGCTTGAACTTCTGTATGCTACAGGCCTGCGTGTGACTGAGTTGGTCAGCTTAACGATGGAAAACATCAGCTTACGACAAGGTGTGGTTCGGGTTACAGGTAAAGGTGGTAAAGAGAGGTTGGTGCCAATGGGTGAAAATGCCGTCGATTGGATTGAAACTTTTCTTCGGCAAGGCAGGTCTGAGTTACTTGGGGAGAATACCTCTGATGTGGTTTTCCCAAGTAAACGTGCAAGACAAATGACTCGCCAAACCTTTTGGCATCGTATAAAGCACTATGCTGTGATTGCAGGGATTGATAGTGAAAAGCTTTCACCCCATGTATTGAGACACGCATTTGCAACGCACTTGCTCAATTATGGTGCTGACCTGCGGGTTGTACAGATGTTGCTAGGACATAGTGACTTGTCTACCACGCAAATTTATACTCACGTTGCAACAGAACGATTGAAACAACTACATAGCGAGCACCACCCAAGAGCGTAGGCTCTCGCAAATTATTTAAGGTGAACTGAATGAGCGTATTACGCCGAATGACTCTACTTACGTTGCCATTATTGCTAGCCGCACAAACGGTATCGGCAACTGAAGTTAAATTTGATCAAGCACAGCTGCAAAAGCGATTCGCGCCGTTGGGTTTAGAAGTAACCAAAGTGGTACCTGCTGATATTGAAGGTCTTGTCGAAGTCCAAACTAGCGGCGGCGTATTATTCGCTTCCCCAACCGGTGACTACTTCTTAGCAGGTACCTTGTATAAGCTCGATGGTAATGGTCAGTACGAAGATGTGTTGGCTAAACGTCAGGCGCCAATTAATGCAGCAAAAATCGAGTCATTTAAAGACAGCATGATTGAGTTTAAGGCTGATGACGAAAAGTACGTTGTCACCGTCTTTACTGATATTACCTGTGGTTACTGTGTACGCCTGCATAATCAGATGAATGGCTACAATGATTTAGGTATTACAGTTCGCTACATGGCGTATCCTCGCCAAGGAAATTCTGGTTCTGTTGCGGATCAAATGGCGGCGATTTGGGGCGCTGAAAATCCTCAGTCAGCGATGCATGATGGTAAGGTTAACCGTCAATTCCCAGAGAAAGGCGAAGACTTTGCTAAGTATCAGCAGATCATCAAAGAACATTACAACCTAGGCCGAGAGTTGGGCATCAGCGGTACGCCTGCGATTTTCTTGCCTAACGGTGAAATGGTGGGAGGCTACCTGCCGCCAGAAAAACTGTTGCAACGTCTTCAGCAAACTCAATAACGAACTTAGATTTTTATGATAGAAATTCAACGTCGCCCGGAAGTCGACTTAACTCAACTTCCGGATAGCATCGCGCCCCTTTTAAGACGTCTGTACATTAGTCGGGGGATTACATCGTCTCAGCAACTAGAAACGGCGGCTCGCGCGTTGCACTCATATCAGAAACTTCATGGTATTGAGGCGGCAGTTGAATTGCTGTTTGCAGCCATTACTCAGCAGAAACGTATCATCGTGGTTGGGGATTTCGATGCTGATGGCGCAACCAGCTCAGCGTTGTCGGTACTTGCTCTGCGTATGCTGGGCTCCAACAACGTGGATTACTTGGTTCCGAACCGATTCGAAGATGGCTATGGCCTGAGTCCAGAAGTCGTTGACCAAGCTATTGAGATTGGCGCAGAAGTGATCATGACGGTTGATAACGGGGTCTCTTCAATCGAAGGGGTCCGTTATGCCAAAGAGCAAGGTTTGCAGGTTTTGGTGACTGACCATCACTTACCGGGCCATGAGCTACCGATTGTTGATGCAATGGTCAATCCTAACTTACAAGAGTGTGCGTTCCCATCGAAAGCATTGGCGGGGGTTGGGGTTGCGTTTTATCTGATGATGGCATTGTGTGTTCACATGCGTAAGTTGGGTTGGTTTGCCGAGCAAGGTATGGCAGAGCCGAAATTGATGGAGCTTATCGATTTGGTTGCGTTGGGTACCGTTGCTGATGTGGTGCCGCTGGATGAAAACAATCGTATTTTGGTCCACCAAGGTTTACAACGTATTCGAGCTGGTAAAGCGCGCCCGGGGATTCAAGCGTTAATTGAAATTGCGAAACGAGATGCTCGCCGTTTGGTGGCTGCCGATTTTGGTTTTGCCTTAGGCCCACGAATTAATGCTGCTGGTCGCCTTGATGATATGTCGTTTGGTGTTGAGCTGCTGATGAGTAATAACATTCATGCCGCTCGACGCATGGCGAGTGAACTCGATGGGCTAAATCAAACGCGCAAAGAGATCGAAGAGGGGATGAAGCAAGAGGCAATGGCATTTTGTGAGCGTCTTCAATTTGGTGAAAACAGTGCTTTACCTCATGGTTTAGTGTTGTTCCAACGTGATTGGCACCAAGGTGTGATTGGTATTTTAGCTTCACGCATCAAAGACAAATTCCATCGACCGGTGATTGCTTTTGCTGATGGCGGTGAAGGGAGTATCAAAGGTTCTTGCCGCTCTATTCCCGGCTTGCATATGCGTGATGCACTAGATCGGATTGATACTCAAAACCCAGGCTTGATCATCAAGTTTGGTGGTCATGCAATGGCTGCGGGTTTGACTATCATGGAGAAAGATTTTGAGCGATTCTCCAAACTGTTTGATGACATCGTTAAGCAAGAGCTGGATGAAGCTGCGCTTAAAGGTGTGATACTTTCTGATGGAGAGCTGGCTCCAGAAGAGTTCTCTATGCATGTCGCAGAGATGCTGCGCGCTGGTGGCCCTTGGGGACAGACTTTCCCTGAGCCATTGTTTGATGGCGAGTTTAAGGTCTTGCACCAAAAGCTGGTGGGAGAAAAGCATTTGAAGTTGATGCTAGAGCCACTACATAAAGGGCACCCAACCAATATTATGATTGATGGGATAGCCTTTAATGTCGACCTACGCCGCTGGCCTGATGCGTCTGTAAAGACCGTTCGGTTAGCTTATAAACTAGACATTAACGAGTTCCGTGGCAATCAGTCTCTACAGCTGATGATTGATCATATTGAGGCTAGGTAATGCCTTAACTGTGCCATTCCAAGAAATGACGAAAGAGTGAGTAGGGAATCTCTAAAGATTTTCTGCTTGCTTCGAGAGATCTCAAGTTCGTTCCTCACTCTCTTATTTACTCTCAACCCCTAACAACCTTTCATATTTCTTTAAAACTGACCAATTAAAGTGTGATACCTAGCACGCTTTAATCCCACCTGTTTATATTTTGTAATTGGTCTGACCAATTTGATTGCTGTTTTAATCTGTTATTGTTAATAAAGTGTTGATGCGTGACTTGTTCTATGATTTGGGTCAATTTTTGACTGGAACTTGCGTTTTAATTATGTTAATTTTCTCGCCAATAAAAAATTGGTAATACCAATTGACTGCAAAGAGTAAGAAGAAAAATAACTATGGCTTATCAAAGGATTCGTCAGCCAAAACTCTCAGATGTTATTGAACAAGAGTTAGAAAGGTTGATTGTGGAAGGAACACTGTCTCCGGGGCAACAACTGCCACCTGAGCGGGAGCTGGCTAAACAGTTCGATGTGTCTCGTCCTTCAATCCGTGAAGCGATTCAACGCTTAGAGGCTAAACGTCTTCTTACTCGTCGTCAGGGCGGTGGTACATTTGTTAGTGAGAATATCTGGACAAGTTTTTCAGATCCTCTGCTAAATTTATTGTCTAGCCACTCTGAGACACAACTGGATTTACTGGAGACGCGTCATGCGATGGAAGGTATTTCAGCTTATTTTGCAGCCGTTCGTGGTACCGATGAAGATTTTGCTCGTATTCAAGCTTGCTTGAAAAACATCAGCGAAGAGCAAACTAAGAAAAATGTGGAAGCGGAAGCCGCTGCAGTAATGCAGTTTTTGATCGCTTTAACCGAAGCCGCTCACAACGTGGTGCTTCTTCACATTGTTCGCAGTTTAGCGCCTTTGCTTGAGCAAAATGTCTTACAGAATTTAAAGCTCTTGCATCGCCGCGATGAAGTGGTCGATAAAGTAAGTAAACATCGAGCTAATATTGTGGATGCGATTGTTTCTGGTCAGCCTGAGAAGGCGCGTGAAATGTCACATTCTCATTTAGCTTATATCGAAGAGACATTGTTGGATTTGACTCGTGAAGAGTCGCGTAGAAAACGTTCTTTACGTCGAATTCAGCAAGGTAACGATTCTTAATACAAGAAACGGTTACTTTAAATAACTAGATCCAACCAATAGAAGGATAGATCGCCATGTCTGACATGAAGCATGACGTAGACGCACTGGAAACTCAAGATTGGCTACAAGCCCTTGAATCAGTTGTTCGTGAAGAAGGTGTAGAACGTGCACAGTTTCTACTAGAAACAGTTCTAGAAAAAGCACGTCTAGACGGCGTTGATATGCCAACAGGTATCAACACAAACTACATTAACACGATTCCAGCAGCACAAGAGCCAGCTTACCCAGGTGACACGACTCTTGAACGCCGTATTCGCTCAATCATTCGCTGGAACGCAATCATGATCGTATTGCGTGCATCTAAGAAAGACCTAGACCTTGGTGGTCACATGGCTTCTTACCAGTCAGCTGCTGCATTCTATGAAGTATGTTTCAACCACTTCTTCCGCGCTCCAAATGAGACGGACGGTGGCGATCTAGTTTATTACCAAGGTCACATCTCACCAGGTATCTACTCTCGTGCATTCGTTGAAGGTCGTCTAACTGAAGAGCAACTAGATAACTTCCGTCAAGAAGTAGACGGTAAAGGTATCCCATCATACCCGCACCCTAAACTGATGCCTGAGTTCTGGCAGTTCCCTACGGTATCTATGGGTCTAGGTCCGATCTCTGCGATCTACCAAGCTCGTTTCCTTAAGTACCTAGAGGGCCGTGGTCTTAAAGATACTTCAGCTCAACGTGTATACGCTTTCCTAGGCGACGGTGAGATGGATGAGCCAGAATCACGTGGTGCAATCTCTTTCGCTGCACGTGAGAAACTAGACAACCTATGTTTCCTAATCAACTGTAACCTACAGCGTCTAGACGGCCCTGTAATGGGTAACGGTAGCATCATCCAAGAACTTGAAGGCCTATTCAAAGGTGCAGGTTGGAACGTTGTTAAAGTTATCTGGGGTAGCAACTGGGATTCTCTACTAGCTAAAGACACTACTGGTAAGCTTCTTCAACTAATGAACGAAACTATCGATGGTGACTACCAGACATTCAAATCTAAAGATGGCGCATACGTACGTGAGCACTTCTTTGGTAAATACCCAGAAACAGCTGCACTAGTTGCAGACATGACTGACGACCAAATCTTCGAACTGAAGCGTGGTGGTCACGATTCTTCTAAACTGTTCGCTGCATTCAACAATGCAAAAGAGACAGGTGGCAAGCCAACAGTAATCCTAGCTAAGACAGTTAAAGGTTACGGCATGGGTGAAGCTGCAGAAGGTAAGAACATCGCACACGGTGTTAAGAAGATGGACATGACTCACGTACAATACCTACGTGACCGTCTAGGCCTACAAGACATCCTTTCTGATGAGAAAGTGTCTGAGCTTCCTTACCTGAAACTGGAAGAAGGTTCTGCTGAATACGAATACCTACATGCTCGTCGTAAAGCCCTACAAGGTTACACGCCAGCACGTCTGCCAAAATTCACTCAAGAATTCAAAGTACCAGAGCTAGAAGAGTTTGCTCCTCTACTAGGTGCACAGAAGCGTGAAATTTCAACGACTATGGCTTACGTACGTACGCTAAACATCCTACTGAAAGACAAGAACATCGGTAAGAATATCGTTCCTATCATCTGTGATGAAGCTCGTACGTTCGGTATGGAAGGTCTGTTCCGTCAAGTGGGTATCTACAACCCACACGGTCAAGAATACACACCTGAAGATAAAGGCATCGTTTCTTACTACAAAGAAGCAACATCAGGCCAAGTTCTTCAAGAAGGTATCAACGAACTAGGTTCAATGGCATCTTGGGTTGCTGCTGCTAC
>Ga0209272_10000292_pt1 | contig 48431 bp, 33 predicted proteins | sample tdDd002_FD_187125 | JGI IMG/M metagenome (GOLD analysis project Ga0209272, IMG submission 187125) | Marine sediment microbial communities from the Atlantic coast under amendment with organic carbon and nitrate - tdDd00.2 (SPAdes)... | ecosystem: Environmental > Aquatic > Marine > Coastal >...
AGGTCCTCGATGTTGAAGAGTAGAAATCATCTCGCAGATTTCTCTGCTTCGATTCTCAACATTTTTGTCATATCCTAGTATTCCAGCTATTCCACACATAATGGTTCATTTTTATTTACAACAGAAGATATATATTTAAAATCAAAGACTTAGATTAGTTTTGACCAATATCACTGTAACTTTAACTAGCAAACAGAAATAAAGTCGAAACTCTTAGAGGAAGGGTTCTACACAAAGGCTCTGGTCATTGTTAATCAGAAAATAAATAATGACTAAGCCTCATAAAACCAGAAATAGAGGGGGACAAATAATATTTTAAAGAAAGTTTAATTGCAACAAGAAGCGTTTACGACATGGATCATTGTAAAGCTTTTTAAACCTTAAATGCCTCTCGAAACGATATTAAACTTTTTAATGTCACTGACTATAAAACTTAAATTAATTACTGATTAATAAATAAGCATTGAATTCAATTCCAGTATGCTTAGGTATAGTAGGTACATTGCCTATTGGAGAACTTATATTAGTTAAATTCAAAGGGATTGTTATTTTTCCACCTGAAAAAACACCTTCAATAATAGGTTCTGAAAGTAAATTTTCCACATCGAAAATTTTGTACTCCATCCCCTCTTTTAAAATCCCAGATAAATCAATCTGAATATGTTCTAAACCTTCCCAATTAAAAATAGTAATATGCCCCCTACCCGCTTCATACATATTAGGGTTTACAAAAATCTCATTGGTTTTAGGTTGATTAAAATGATAGTGACTCGTTTGATCTACAGAATATGTTTTAATCCAATTCTTAAAATTAAGATTATTCATTGGTCTGCTATACCCTCCTTCATGGTATGTATTGTTATTCCAAACGTAAGGTTGAGTATCCGCATTTGTATTCAAAGTAACTAGCCTGCTCGTGCCATAAAATGTATTTCCTTTGATATTTACCCTTTTCCAATTCAAAAGTTGAAATACAGGACCACCGCCTATAAAGGAATTGTTTAAAATTGAAATACTATCATTCTGAGATGTGTAACCTAATTCTATATTCTGACCAGCTAGCCCAAGATTATGGTATGTTAGGTTATTCAACAAGGTAATTCGGTCAGCTGGTTTATATCCTCCAATTAAAATATTAGGTTTTAACTTACTGCCTTTGGATAAAATGCCATTATTGAAAATGGTATTCCCTTCAATATGGAATCCTTTAATAGCACCTCTTTCAGTATAAGCATGAATGCCGTATGAGAATCCATTGAAAATGATATTATCTCTAATGATTTTGGTCCCTACTTCATTTTGAGCATAAATCGCGTGTCCAGTTCCTTTATCAGTTCTTTGCCATCCGTTATTAAAAATGATACATCCATAAATTTCGGAGTTCTTAGCTGTACTCCAAAAGCCAATACCTGATCCGGGGTTATCGTAAATAAATAGATTGATTAATTTTATGTGATGTCCTAGAATATTAACCCCACTAATGACCCTAATTTTTCTTGTTTCTGATGATATTCTCTGTTTTTCAGAATTGGTAACGGAGAAGCCCCAGTAAGTCGTATAGGCTCCTTTAATATTTAAAACAACTCCCTTTCCGTATCGGTAATACCCCTTTATAATTACTAATTCGCTAGGATACTGACGAACTATAATATTGGATTCGGCTGTTCCCTTTAGTCTACTTTCAAAACAGCCATGATATGTTCCTCCGTGAATCCAAATCGTATCACCTGCTTCTACTATGAAAGGATGAGCTAAAGCAGTTGCCAAATTCCAGGGAGCAGAAATAGTTCCGTGCCCTGTAGGTTTTCCAAGAGTAGAAACATGGTATTGCGTCGCGTACAAGCCACTGCTTAATAATGAAATACAAATCAGTAGCTGAATTAATTTAAAAGATAAAAGTAAGGCCTTCATAGAACTATGATCTACTAAAATTCAAACCTGTTAGCTTGCTAAATTTTCGACTGACCATTTCGTTAATTGTCCTAATCCATTGAAAAATTTCAAGTTTTCGCTGGAGTCATTTCTAGCTATACTAATAACATACTGCGTATCGAGAATAAATGATGACAAATTAAAGGTGGAAGATAAAATATTTCTTTGTCCCTGAAGAACAACTTCTTTATTAACAACTTCCATCTCTTTCAAGTCACAATCTAATCCCACTCCTAGTGCCTTTACTAGTGCTTCTTTACGAGTCCACAAATAGAAAAACTGTGTATTGGCAATATTTTCAATACTAGATTTAATGGATTCTTGCTCTTTCTTACTAAAGTAATTAACAATGATCTCAGAATAATCGAAATCAGGCTCAACACGTTCAATATCAACACCTACTTTACCAGAAGTACCAATGGCAACTACAGCAAGGTCTTTTGTTTTGGAAATATTAAAACTACAATCGCTTGAACATTGACTTAAATATGGCTTATCATTTTTCCCATATTTAAATTCTAAAAAAGAAGGCTCTGTTTCCAGATACTTTGAAAGTATAATCCTAAGAAAAACATGTGTTATAATAAAGTGATTCCTATCTTTCTCAAATTTAAATTTACTTGCTTTAAATTTCTCTTCGCGACTTAAATAATACTCAAACTGAAGTAGGCTTTTATGTTTGCTTATCTCACAAATCCAAATATCAACTTGTTTTTTCTCTTTGCTAGATAAAGCGAAATTACTTTTTAAGTATCCCAAAGAATCATTTAAAGATATAGACTCAAAGCCGTTTAAATTTTCCATAGCTTTTTGGTTTAATTAAAAAATGAGATATTTTCTTTCCCATCGACAAATTTTATTTGTTACGCGTACCAGATAATTTCGTGAGAGGTGACTTTCTTACTGAACTAGCCTGAGAATTAGTTTCCGACTTATCAAATCTATTTTCAAGACAAAAACCTAATTTATCAGACAATACTTTTGCATTTACAGGATCATACAGCATAGACAAATGGTTACCTGGCATTGCAAAAATATGCAAGTCACCCTTTATATAATCTCTCCAGATATTAGCTTGACTCGTGTAGAGAATCTCTTCTGCTTTAAAATAATATAAATCCCCATTAAATTTTTTTGGAATGTATTTCTCCAATTCCTTTTGATAAAATTGAGATATGTATGGTTGACGATACTTTGAAGGAACCGGCCGCTTAAATATTCTAAGATGAATAAAACATATTGTTCTCATTAAAGTTTTTCTAAAAAAACGATATGGAGGACTTAGAACTCTATGACGCAGCAATTTTAAAAATGAAATATTCGGGTTATACTCTATCTGTCCTTTCGCTGTTGGGCTATCAAACATTGAAAGAAATTCAACTTTATGTCCCATACTTTCAAGTTTTACCGCCATTTCAAAGGCAATTATACCTCCTATTGAAAAGCCTCCCAAACGATATGGACCATTGGGTTTGATGGTAAGCAATTCGACAATATAACGATTTGTTATTTTCTCAATGGTATTCAGGTCTTGCAAGCCCAATCCTTCGGAACCTGGATGAAGGAAACAGTAAAATGGTTGATCTAAACCCATGTGTCTCGCCAGGTAAATACTGCCAGAATCGCCATGAACCAGAAAAAAAGGTGTCTTATTTCCCAATGGTTGCAAAGGAATCAAATAGGAGTCTGGCAATGGCCAAAGATATTTAATAAGCCCTTCCTTATTTCTTTTGATTTCCGACAATAATTCGGGAGTGACCTTATCTTTAGGTCCTTTGTATTTGATACGTGCGTTTTCGAAACGAAGTTGTATTCCCTTTTCTTTACATGTTAATAACAGATCCTGAAGCTTCATAATTCTCCCTCCACATAGTTAGTATCTTTAGAATTCATTTCTACTTGTAAATCTTCTGCTGAGCCTGATTTCAATCCCATTAAATCAATCCATTCTGCTAAGTCTTTTATTGTTTGCTTTTCATATAGAGTTTTAAAAAGCAAATTAACATCAAACTTGGTTTTTATTACAGATATCAGCTTTAAGGCATGTAGTGAACTTCCACCCAAATCGAAAAAGTTATCTTCTATACTTATTTTCTTAGTCTCAAGTATCTCTTCCCACAATTTGGACATGGCTCGTTCTGTTTTTGTTCCTGGAAGAACACAATCATGACTCTCTATATTCTCGGATAATGAAATATCTTGAAGTACTTTACGATTTACTTTTCCATTTTGATTCAATGGGAAAATATTCAAGATGATAAATCGAGACGGTACCATATAATCAGGTAATTTACTACTAAGCGATTTTTTTAAGGCAGGAACAATTATCTCCTCTTTTTCTTGAGTTTTTATAACTGCAATTAAAAATTTCTTATCCAGTTTGTCTTTTCTAATTTGAATAATAACATCTTCAATCCCACCTATTTGTTTTATTTGACTTTCAATTTCTCCCAATTCAACTCTAAAACCTCTTATTTTTATCTGATTATCATTACGACCTAAGAAATCTATATTCCCATCTGGTAGCCATTTAGAAAGGTCACCCGTTTTGTACATTTTTTCACCCGTTTTAAACGGATTAGAAATAAATTTCTCCTTAGTCAGTGTATCTTGATTCAAATATCCTATTGCTAAACCATCGCCACCAATATACAATTCACCTGGCACCCCAATAGGAACTGGTTTAAGCATAGCATCAAGTATATATACGCTCGTATTCGAAATAGGTTTACCAATAGGCGAAACGTTTTTTATATCATCAGCTTCATTAATTGCATAGCAAGTTGTAAAAGTCGTATTTTCAGTTGGTCCATAACCATTATACAACTTGTTTTCACCCAATATTTCAAGAGCCTTTAATGCATGAGGTACAGATAAAGTATCCCCTCCCGTTAATAAGTCCGAAAGTGATCCTAAACAGGCTGGATTCTGGTCGACAAACAGATTAAATAGACCTGTAGTTAACCAAAGAGTCGTAACATTATCTTTTCTTATAACATCTGCAATTTCTTCAAGCGTCGGTTTTGGCTGAGCCATAATCACTAATTTAGCTCCATTAAGTAAGGGACCCCAAATTTCAAAAGTAGAAGCATCAAAAGCTATATTTGCCATATGCAAATAAGTCTTCTCATGATTAAAATCCAGATAGTTTGTATTTTTAACCAATCGGACAACACCCTGATGTGGAACACAAACGCCTTTAGGATTCCCTGTTGATCCAGAGGTATACATGATATAAGCCAAGTCAGATGATGCAATATCAAAACCTGGATTTTCCACTGATTCTTCAGATATCGTAGGCCAATCGCTATCAAATGAAATAAGCTTAATATCATCATTATCAAATAACATATCTTTAACCAAAAGAATGGAAAGACCTGTATCTTCAATAATATAGTTTAGCCTATCATTGGGAAAGCTTGGATCCATAGGCACATAAGCACCACCAGTTTTAAGTATAGCCAGGATAGCAATTATTTCTTCAAGCCCTCTATCAAGACAAATCCCTACAAAATCACCCTTTACAAGTCCGCACTTTATAAGATAATTTGCCAATTGATTGGATTTCTCATAGAGAGATTTATAAGTCAAGACATTACCATTACATTTAACTGCAAGAGCATCCGGATTTTCTTGTGCCTGCTGATCGAAAAGTTCATGAATGGATTTCTCACGAGGATAAGGTGTATTGGTATCGTTCCATACATTAAGAATTAAATTCTTTTCGAATTCAGGAAGATAAGGTAAGTCCGAAATTGTATTATTAGGGTAATCAGCTATTCCCTTAAGGATTTCATGATAAATAGACATAAAACGCTCAATCGTATCAGCCTTAAAGAGATTACAATTATAATTCCATTCTAAAACCGGCGTCTCATTATTCACACATGCATGTACAAATAATTCAAAAGTCGCAAATTCTGAATTTGGAAATTCATGTTGAAATTCAAGCCCTTCGAACTTACAGTTCTCATTCTTGGCTGAAGCAATATTTATAACTGCTGGAACTAGAGGCACTCGACTTAAATCGGAATGCATATTTAAGCTTTTTAATAATCTCCCATAAGTGTAATCTTGATGATCCAATGCTTCCATCAAGTCAAGAGCTCTTTTCTTTAAATATTCCAAATATGGTAAATCATGAGAAATTTTACTCCTAAGAGGCAAAAAGTTAACACAATGGCCGAGCAAATTGAAATTACCACTATTAGGCTGACCGGCTGCAGGTGTCCCCATTACAATTTCATTTTGACCTGTAATTCGATACAAGAAAATTTCAAATGCAGTATAAATAAGACTGGCAAAACTACACTTTGCTTTTGCACTTGTGTTTTTCAGTCTTTGTATCAGTTTTGGCTCAAGTTCAAGAAAGCCTGTCTTAGCTTTATAAGTTCTCAATGGTGGTCTAGCATAATCAACAGGAAGATTGACTACAGGAGGTTCCTCTGAGAATTGATCTAACCAATATTTCTCAGTTTTTTTAAATTCGTCTGATTCCAAATATTTCTCTTGTGACACAGCATATTCGCTATACGAATCTGCAGGTTCAACAGTCACTTTCCCTTCTGTCTTAAAACTTGAAAAAACCTTTGAAAAATCTTCAACAACAAGACCTAATGAGTAACCATCAGCAATTATATGATGGAAAACCATTAATAATTCGTATTCGTTTTCTCCTATTTTGTATAAGTGAAGACGGAACAGCGGACCTGTTTCCAAATTGAAAACCTTATAAATCTCTTGTTTCAAGATTTCTTTTCTTGCCTTTACGATCTCCTCTAAATCGTATTTTGACAAATCGGTAAACGGCACACATATATCACAAGATGAAAAAATGTTCATTTTTTCGCCATTAGGTGAAAAGCTTAAACGTAAGGCTTCATGACGCTGTATAAGTTCAATTATCGTTCTGAATAATAAACCGATTTCCAATTCTCCTTTAAACTTAAGATAGACAGGTAAATTATAGGCACGAGAAGCATCCTCATCCAATTTACTCGAACTCCAAATCTCCTTTTGTTGCTCTATGGATGGAACTTCTTTTAACAATTTCACCTCTGAGTTATTGGGGTTGGACAACACATAAGTTTGAGTTTTTAAACCTACATTTTGTGCTCCTTTATTCTCCTTAAGCGTAAAATAATCAGAAAAACTATTCGTGTTTGTTGTATTTATCTTAGGTTTATCTGAATTCAAGATTTCTTTATCATCTGAGTTTTCTTCAGATGAATTATCTAAAGACTGTTCTTCTTCAGACGGCAATTGAGAATCTAAGTATTTAGATACCTGATCGATGTTTGGATATTCGCGATTTAACTGTCGGAATTTTATTTTTACTTTAAACTGTGTTTCAAGCTTCAATGCAATCTGAGTCATCATTAAAGAATCACATCCGAATTCAATAAAAGTGGTAAAATAATCGACATCCTCTTTAGCATATCCGGTTATATCCATTAAGATGTTTCTTACTGCCAAAGCAATTGTATCTTCTCTTGTCCTTTCAAAGTCATCAGCCTCATTTAATTCCTCTGTATTTTCGAAATTATTCTGAGAGTCAGAATAGTTTAGTTCAACAGGCTCATTTTCTGATGTAGAGTCTAACTTAATTGGGTCTACCCAATATCGTTTACGCTGAAAAGGATAGCTTGGCAATGAAAGTTTATTTCTCGTTTCATCTTCGTAAAAACATTCCCAATTTATTGTTTTACCATTTAGCCACAACTGTCCAACAGCTTTCAAAATTGATTCCCATTCAATATTATTTTCAGCGGTATCACTCAATGAAGAGAATACAATTTGCTCTCTAAGATTTTTAGCTTGCTTTCTAGCCAAGCTTGAGGCTGTGGTTCTTGGACCTACTTCCAACAATATTCTAGTCGGGTTTTCCCATAATTTCTCGACACCTTCTGCAAATCGGACGGTAGCACGTATGTGTTTTGCCCAATACTTAGGATCAATTGCTTGCTCATTAGTTATCCACTGGGCAGTAACTGTTGACACAAAAGGAATTTTCGGTTCTGATAATTTCACCTTACTCATAATCTGGGCAAATGGCTCGATTATTGAATCTAACATAGGTGAATGAAAAGCATGAGATACATGCAGTTTCTTACACAGGACACCCTCTTTTTTAAGTTTTTCCTGTAGTGTAGAAATTTCCTCTGCTGGTCCAGAAGCGACACAGCTATTCTTACCATTAATAGCGGCAATAGATACTTTTGAATTTAAATATCCAGTTAATTCTGATTCTCCCATTTTTACAGAAAGCATATCACCTCCTGGTAAAGAACTCATTAATCGTGCTCTGTGTGCAATTATCTCCAAAGCATCTTCAAGCGAAAATACGTCTGCTAAACATGCCGCTACAAATTCGCCCAAACTATGCCCCATCATACCATCTGGCATCATTCCCCATTGCATCCACAATTTGGCTAATGCATACTCTACCATAAATAGGGCTGGTTGTGTATAATAAGTATCCTTTAATAATCTTTCGGCTTCTTCCATCTCCTCGGCTTTAGGATAAAGAATGTCGCGCATATCCTTACCTATAAATGGAAGCAAAATCTCACTACATTTATCTATTATCCCTCTAAACACAGCCTCATCTTTATAAAAGTTGAGTCCCATATTTACATATTGAGATCCTTGTCCAGGAAATAAAAAGATGACATCTCTCTCATCACCATCAAACTTTTTTGTACCAGACAAATGAGGTGGTTTCGAGTTTAAAACTGAAACGGTTGTTTCAGCAGATGTGTCACTGATTACAAAACGACGATGCTTAAAATATTTACGACCTACTTTTTGTGTATAGGCAACATCAGCAATATTTTCATCTAAATTTTGAGATATATGTTTTTGAAGGTTCCCAGTTGCTTCCTCAAGAGCGGTTTCTGATTTCGCAGATAAAAACAGAAGTTGTCTTGGACGAGAAGAACTTGAATTTGTTCGAATAGGGGCCTCTTCTACTACAACATGAGCATTTGTTCCTCCCAATCCAAATGAACTAACACCAGCTCTTAATGGCTTGTCACCATAGGCCCATTCTGTCAATTTATCAACCACATAAAATGGACTATTGGAAAAGTTTATCTTAGAGTTTGCCTCTTTATAATGCAAAGTAGCTGGCAATTGACGGTTTTTCAAAGCTAGTGTTGTCTTAATTAGACCTGTTACACCAGCAGCAACATCGAGATGACCGATATTACTTTTCACTGAACCCAGACCACAGAATTGTTTTTTATCTGTGGTTAAACCAAAAGCTTTCTTCAAGCCTTCGAACTCAATTGGATCACCTAAAGGTGTGGCCGTTCCATGGGCTTCAATATATGATATACTTTCAGCAGAAATATCTGCCATATTTTGGGCCATAGCAATAGCCTCTGCCTGCCCATCAATACTAGGAGCCATAAAACTTACTTTACTGGAACCATCATTATTTGTGGCTGATCCACGAATAACACCCAAAATATTATCGCGATTTTCTATAGCATCTTCTAGTCGTTTTAATATTACGACACCTACTCCATTACTAAAAATTGTTCCTTCTGCATTCTTATCAAACGGACGGCAATGTCCATCAGGAGAACAAATAGCTCCTTCCTGATAAAAATAACCTGTTTCTTGCGGAATGGCTACACAAACTCCACCAGCAATACAAATATCAGACTCATATTGCAATAAACTTTGGCAAGCCTGAACCGTTGCTACAAGCGAGGTAGAACAGGTTGTTTGCACATTGATACTGGGTCCTTTTAGATTAAAAAGATAACTGGTTCTAGTAGGTAAAAAAGCATTATCATTTCCAGAAATCATACCATAAAAATTAGCAACACGTCCCCTTACAAACTGTTCAATATGATCTCGTGTTTGTAAAAGACTATGAAGCAAATAGTCATTTTGAAAAGCACCTGCAAATACACCTATCAAATCGGGAATATTCTCTGGAACAACAGAAGCATCTTCAAGAGCCTCCCAAGCAGTCTCAAGCCATATACGATGTTGCGGATCAAGCAAAGAAGCATCTCTAGGAGTAAAACCAAAAAAACCAGCATCAAACATGCCTACACCCTCAAGAATTCCTTTGGCTTTTACGTAGGTAGGATCATTCTTAATTTTTTCAAAGTTATACTCAGAAGAAGACAGCTCTTCCTCACTGAAAAATTTAATGCTTTCTTTCCCATTTTTAAGATTTTCCCAAAATTCAGAAATATTATTTGCACCTGGGAAACGACCTGCCATCCCAATGATTGCAATTCCATCGATTATTTTATTTTCTTGTGCTTCCATGCTCGTTTATCTTCGTGTATAGTTTTTTCTTCTTTGCTCTCTTACTTCTTTTTTCTTTAGGTTTCTATTCGTGATACTCTCCATTGAAGGTTGAGATGCTTCCTTAGAGTCGATATATTTTGCCAATAATTGAATCGTAGGGTATTCAAATAATTTAATAACCTCTATGGAAGATTTAAGCTTTTCTTTTAATTGGGCAGCAACTCGAATTATTAAAAGAGAATTTCCTCCAATCTCGAAAAAGTTTTCGTGTATACCTGGCTTTTCTATTTGCAAAACATGACTCCATACTTTAGCAATAACTCCTTCGGTCTGGTTTTGAGGTGATATATAATCTCTTTTTGTGATATGATTCTTAGCTTCTGGTAAAGCATTCCTATCAATCTTGCCATTAGGATTTAAAGGCATCTCATTAAGAATAATAAATTGATTTGGAACCATATAATCTGGTAGTCTGTTTTTTAAATAGGCCTGTATTTCGTTCTGATCGATATCTTCCGAACCAGACGCTACGAGATAAGCAATGAGAGTTTTCATATCACTTTCATTAACAGATACCATTACCACAGCATTTTCTATACTTTCATGCTTGACTAAATTAGCTTCAATTTCACCTAATTCAATCCGATACCCCATTAATTTTACTTGATGATCTATTCGATTAAGAAATTCAATATTATTATCATCTAAACTTCTAACCATATCACCTGTTTTATACAAACGAGCTCCTTTTTTATTCATAAAAGGATCCTGTATAAATTTTTCTTCTGTGAGTTCAGTCCTATTCAAATATCCTCGAGCAACTTGAATCCCACCAATGAACAATTCACCTGTTTGTCCTTTAGGAACTGGTTGTAAGTTTTCATCTAAAATATACATGTAGGTATTAGCTATTGGTAAGCCAATAGGGACTATCCTGTGAGAATAATTCGGATCACATTTCCAATAGGTAACATCAACCGCTGCTTCGGTAGGTCCATATAAATTGAATAAGTCAACATCTAATTTATTGAAAAAGCTCTCTTGTAATTGATACGACAAACGTTCTCCACTACAAATAATGCGTTTAAGTGAAGTACATGTTTCAACATCCTTATCCTTAAGGAATATCTCAAGCATCGAAGGAACAAAATGAATGGTAGAAACTTCCTGCTCTTTAATTATTTGAACTAAAGATTTACTGTCTTTATGGACAGACGGAGGGGCAATTATCATACAAGCTCCAACTTGTAAAGGCCAAAAAATTTCCCAAACCGAAACATCAAAACTATAAGGTGTTTTTTGCAGAACTTTCTCATTAATTTCCAACTTAAACTCTTCTTGCATCCAAAATAAGCGATTACATATTGCAGCATGCTCATTCATAACTCCTTTAGGCAAACCTGTAGATCCTGAAGTATAGATGACGTAAGCTAGGTTATTAGAATCCAATCGGATATTAACCTTTTGATGATTCTCATTTTTAATTTTATTCCAATGTAAAGTGAGGTCTAAAATTTCAGTCTGACTTTCTTTAATTTTGTGTGTCAGAAACTTCTCAGTAACCAATACTGGAGAGTTAGTATCATTTAAAATGAAAGCAATTCTTTCTGAAGGTACATCAGGATCGATAGGAACATAAGCTGCACCCGATTTTAAAATGCCGTAAATAGCAATGATCATCCATTCACTTCTTTCCAACATGACGGATACTAAAGACTCAGAACTTACATTATAATTATTTAATAGATAATGTGCGAATTGATTTGACTTTTCATTCAATTCACTATAAGTCAACTTAGAATCCTTAAAAATCACAGCCGTCTCATCAGGTGTTCTATTCACCTGTTCTTCAAACAAATCAACCAGTGTTTTATGATTAGGGTAACTTCTATGAGTATTGCAATAACAATACAACTCCTTACAGTCAATAAATTCAGGTAAGATATTAGCATCAGTTTCTTCATCAATTATTACAGCTTGATTTTCAGCAACGGGAATTAAAATACCCGAAGCTCCATTCATTTTTTTTAAATCGATGTCAAAAAGTGTTTTCCTATCAATTTTACCATTAGGTGTCGTGGGGAATTCCTTGATCAGAACAAACTCGCTTGGTAACATATATTCAGGCAATTTCGTTTTCATGAAATTCCGCAAATCAGTTATATCTGTTTTAAGATGTTTTCGTGTGGCTATATAAGCAACAAGTCTTTTGCCATTTAGTTTACTTTCACGAGTTGTTACAATTGCTTCTTTAACATTATTGTACTTAAGAAGACATGTTTCTATTTCACTCAATTCAATTCTAAATCCTCTTATTTTAACCTGAAAATCAGATCGTCCTAAAAAATCGATATTCCCATCTGGTAACCATCGAGCTAAATCTCCTGTATTATAGATTATGGTACCTTCATTAAAAGGATTTAAAACAAATTTAGATTTAGTTAATTCCTCTTTATTAAAATAACCAGTAGATAATCCATCACCACCTATATGTAATTCTCCCTCTACACCTATGGGAACCGGATTCATTTCTGAATCCAATATATATATTTGAGTATTTGCTATTGGTTTTCCTATTGATTCATAACCATTAGATATAGAAGCTTCTTTAATTTCTTTTAGGCTAGACCAAACTGTTGTTTCAGTAGGACCATACAAATTCCATAGCGATTGACAACGACCCGTTAATTTTTGTGCCAGATCCTGAGATAGGGCTTCTCCCCCACACAAAGCTTTTAAGTCAGACTTTCCTTTCCAACCTGCCTCCAATAACATTTTCCATGCTACTGGAGTACCTTGAAAAATTGTCGCTCCTGAGCGCTCTATTTCATCCATCAGAAAAAATGGATCCTTTATACTTCGCTCTGAGCCAATAACTACTTTTGCACCATAACTTATAGGCAAGAATAGTTCTAAACCAGCAATATCAAATGCAATTGTAGTAATAGCAAGTATAATGTCATCTTCTGAAATTCCAGGTTCCTTTGCCATTGAAACGATGAAATTCACAAAAGCTTTATGAGATATCTGAACACCTTTGGGTTGCCCTGTTGATCCTGAAGTATAAATTAAATAAGCTAGGTTATCAGAATTCATTGAGATCAGAAGATTAGACACACTATACATCTGAAGCTCTGACTTCTGATGAGCCATCTTTATGATTTGTCCATCAATATTAGGAAGAGAATCAAGCACACTTTCCTTCGTGATTAGAATATTAACTTTGGAGTCATTTAATATTTGTTCTAGTCGATATGTCGGATAAATTGGATCTAAAGGAATATAAGCACAACCCAACTTCAATATAGCCAATAAGCCAATTAGCAATTCGGGAGAACGATTCACACAAATTGCAACCAATTGGTTTCGCTTAACACCTTTTGTTTCCAAACTTCTTGCGAAGTGGTTTGATGCTTCATTCAATTGTTTATATGTCCACGTTTCATCTTGATACTCCAGAGCAATTTTATTTGGTGTCCTTTCCACCTGTTCCTCAAATAAATGGTGAATACATTTATGACTTGGATATTCCGTTGCAGGAGGATTAAAATCATTTAAAAGTTGATTCAATTCTTTCTCCGAAAGTGTCGTATTCAGTTTTGATTTAATATCAACAATATTGCAGATATTCTCAACCTTAGCTTTATTATCTGTCATATGATTAGGTATTTATAAGTTACATATTTATTTAACAACCTGCCTTTTAATGGAGTCAATCAATGATGATTACAAACGATTAATCGTATTTATTTTGTTTTTGTTAGCTTCAACACGAACTAAGTTTGATCTACCATTTATTTTTTGAGTTTTAGATACTAATGCTTCATCAACATTCGCTGCACTATGATCATCTAACAACTCATAAACTGAATTCTTAGAAATAAATTCAGGAACCAAATCTTTCATTCTGGCAACAATCATTTTATTGTTCTCAACATTCAAATAATGAAGGATCTCACTAATGGCTGCATTCACTTTTTTATACTTGTGCGGACGTACTTTCCCAATCATTATTTTATTATTATGAGTCGGGAGGGAATTCTCATTGCTTGCCAATAACTCTTCGTACAATTTTTCTCCAGGTCTAAGACCTGTGAAAGTGATATGGATGTCGATATTTAATTTTAATCCCGCAAGACGAATCATTTTCTTGGCCAAATCAAGTATTTTAACAGGCTTACCCATATCGAACACAAAAATTTCACCTCCATGCCCCATACAACCAGCTTCTAAAACTAGTTGACAAGCCTCAGGAATCGTCATAAAATACCGTGTTATATCTGGATGAGTTACCTTAACTGGTCCCCCTTGTTCAATCTGCTTTTTAAAGAGAGGTACAACAGAACCATTAGAACCTAAAACATTTCCAAAACGAGTTGTAATAAATGCTGTATCAATATCCCCTCGCTGAGCTAATGATTGTATGTATATCTCACATATCCGTTTAGAGGCACCCATCACATTTGTTGGGTTAACGGCTTTATCTGTTGAAATCATAACAAACTTTTCCACTCCAAACTCTATGGATAAATCTGCCAAATTTCGAGTTCCGCCCACATTTACACTCAGTGCTTCGTATGGATTATCTTCCATTAATGGAACATGTTTATAGGCAGCAGCATTAAAAACGATTTCGGGGTTGAAGTGTTCAAAAACACAGCGCATTCGAGATGCGTTAGAAATATCTCCAATAACTAACTCAAAAGAGGCTTTCTTGTACTTAGAATTAATTTCTTGTTGTAAATCATACAAAGGTGATTCTGCTTGATCTAAAAGAACTAATTTACCAATTGGAAACTTGAGCAATTGTCGAACAATCTCAGAACCTATTGATCCGGCAGCACCAGAAACCAGAATTGTTTTCCCCGTTAAACTCTGACGTATTCTCTCTAAATTCAATTGAATTTCATCTCGACCTAAAAGGTCCTCAATTTTGATATCTCTAACGCTGTTAGCAGGCATTTTCCCATTAATCCAATCATCAAAAGCAGGTAAAACTTTAACCTCCCAATTATTTTCTAAACAGATTTCGGTGATCTCACGAATTTTTTCCTTTTTCATTTTAGCGATAGCTAAAACAACCATGCTTACCCCCTTTTTCAATCCCAGTGATAATGCTTTCTGAAAACTACTCACTTGAATATCTCTCAAATTTTTCGCCCACTTATTTTTATCATCATCTACAAAGCCAACAACTTGATAATTCTCTTTACGTTCTTTATTTAATATCTCTAAAGCCAAAAGACCTAAATCTCCTGCTCCATATATTAATGTCTTTTTAGTATTTTCAACTCTTGATAGGTAAGAATACACCGCTCTAACTACCAGTCGAAAACCTATTAGAAAGAATAATGAGAATACAAATTGAAGGACTAAAACTAAATATGGCACATGAATAACGCTTCCTTCAACAGTTTGATTAATAAAATCTAATCCCAAAAGGACAATTACCGCAGCAAAATTGGTATAGATTAAACGAATCAATTCACCAACATCTGTATGACGAATAACACCTTTATATGAACTGAAAATTAAAAAACAGATAGCATAAGCTCCAACGCAACAACCTCCAGCTATCAAGAATTCCATAACACTTACAGTTGGTAGTTTAAAATTCAATCGAATTACATAAGCAACTATAAATGCTATGGATACAAGGATTAGATCAATTAAAAAGATCCACCATGGAGAAAGAATCCGAACGCTTAAAAATTTTAGTAAACGTGCTTTCATATCTTAATCATTAAAAAAGAGTGATATATAAATATTATCAGAACAAAAGGAAAGTTCTAACTGATTAAATGGCAATCATAATATTTCATTTATGATCAGAAAAAAGATATTCTGTATTATAAAGTAGAAACCTTTATTCTTGCTTCTTTTAAAATTGCTTTGATACTAGAACATATAAATCTTAGCTCATCAATTTTTAAAGATGGAAACAGAGGTAAAGAAACCGTTCCCTGCCACAGGTTTTCACTATTAGGAAAGTCTGAAGGTTTAAGATCATAGCGCTCTCTATAGTATGTCATTCTATAAAGAGGTTTATAATGAACTGAAGTTCCGATTCCCATTAGCGCCATTTTTTCAATAAAAACATTACGATCTATATTCGATTCTTGTGTAAGTACGATAGGGAATAAATGCCAGGCATGATCTTCAAATGGAACTAAACATTCTGGTAAGTCCACACCTTCTATATCTCGAAGTTCTTTGCGATAAAATTCAACTGCTCTTAATCTTCCTAAATGAAATTTGTCGTAATCTTCGAGCTGTGCCAAACCAATAGCAGCATTAATATCTGGCATATTATACTTATAACCTGGAGCAATCACATCATATTCCCATGACGGTTTATCAGATGTAAATCGATCCCAAATATCCCGATTTATACCATGAAGACGCATGACTTTTACGCGACGATATATGTCTTCATCATTTGTTGTTAGCATACCGCCCTCCCCTGTTGTTATTGTTTTATTGGCGTAAAAACTAAAACAGGTAATATCACCAATATTACCAATCATTTGGTCACCCATACGCGTGGGAAAAGCATGAGCTGCATCTTCAATGATTCGAATACCATGTTTTTTACATATTTCTAAAATACCATCCTCTCCCAACATATCGGCCGGATGACCACCAAAATGAACTATTATAAGAACCTTGACATCTGGATGATTTACAATTGCTTGTTTTAAAATTTCAGGCGTCAGAATTCGAGTGTCGTAATCAACATCTAGAATAACAGGATCGGCATGTAGATAGCGAATAACTTCTGCAGAAGCAGTAAAAGTCATAGCAGGAACAAAAACCTTGTCACCTGATTTCACCTTTAAAGCCTCGAGCCCCAAATGAAGTGCTGCTGTACATGAATTCACAGCACAAGCATATTTTACACCTAATTTTTGAGCAAATTGTTTCTCGAACTCTTGAGTTACTCCCGCTGTAGTTAACCAACCACTTTTCAATACTTTTTTTATATATTTCAATTCAGATCCTGAACAAGTAACTTTTGAGAAAGGAATATTTAGCATATTACTATTTTTTTCGGATTAAAATTAAGAGCGTTTTAAAGATGATTTGACAATCCTGAGCCAGAGATTGAGTTTTGACGTACTCCAGGTACAGTGACAGTTTCTTAGGTAAAATGATGTTTCGATAGGTTTCTTCAGGTTCGATGCTACTTGCCAATATTTCTTCTTCGTTTCGAAATAAGATGGATGCATTATCTGTTATACCTGGCTTAACCTTATGAATTACCCGCCATTTTTCTGGATAGGCATTTACCCACTGACGTACTTCAGGGCGCGGACCTACAAGTGACATTTCACCAACTAATACATTGACCAGTTGCGGTAGTTCATCCAGTTTAGTACGTCTTAAAAAACGTCCTTCGGTTGTTACTCGTGATGTATCTCCTGCATCAAAAGATCCCTTCGCCGATGTTTTATTAGACCTCATTGTTCTAAACTTTAACAGTCGAAAGTTCTTACCATCTTTTCCCACTCGAGTTTGCCTGAAAAAAATCGGAAAACCAGAATTGATAACAATCACAATAGAGATGATTATCCATATAGGTAAAATCAATATTAGACCTATCAGAACAAGAAATAACTCAAAAACTCTTTTAAACACAATAATAGAATAATAAGGTTTTAATGGATACAAGTATTAAGCCTTTAAATCGAAAATGAACATCCAATTACTCTATATCAACCTGTAATACAAACTAAAAGCAGTATAACAATCGAAATAATTTCATTTTGAGTTGATGTCTCTGGAACTAGATATGTCTCAAGAAATCATATAATTTATCAATTTGCTTATTACGATTAAAACTAGTTTCTGCAAGTTGGATACAGCGTTTAGAAATCTCTCCACAGTCTGCATTATTTAGTTCATTTATATTCTTTTCCAACATGGCAATATCTTTTGAAGGGCTTACCCAACCAATTTTATTATCGCGAATAATGCGAGCACCTTCTCCTTCTCCCGAAAAAAGAATAGGTAAACCAGAAGCCATCGCTTCATAAATTTTCGAAGGTACTGCTCCATATATATTCGAAACGAGAGGAATTAATGCGGCATCATATAAAGCTAATGTTTCGGGAATCTGTTCACGTTTGACTGATCCCATATATTTTATCCCTTTATCTGTATGCGCTTTTAGATACTCAATTATGCTTTCTTTCTCTGGTCCTGCTCCATATACACAAAATTCAACACCCAAATTTGAAAAATCAATTTCTCTACAGATCTGATTAATTCCCTGAGCAACACCGAGTAAACCGGCATAAACTAGTTTTTTTGTATTCCCATTTGGCTTATTATTGCTATGATTATTCGAAAAGCGCCTCATATCAACGCCATTACGAAACAACATCAGTTTTTTATGCTTTCGTTCTGAGATATAATCCACTATTTCTTGAGATTGACCTAGACAAGCATCGGCTCTTTTATAAATAAATTTTTCACACCATTCCAGAAAACGATAAAGTTTTCCTTTTGATATAACTTTTAATTCTAAGGCAGAAAGTGGCCACAAGTCGGAAACATTTACAACGAGCTTTGCACCACAAATTTTAGAAATGATCAAAGCTGAAAAAGCTAATGTTAAGGGGGGGCTTTCAACAATTATAATATCTGGTTTCTGTCGAATGCAGAACGGAATAGAAAATAAAACAGAGATGCTGAAAGATAGCATACTAAATATCCTAGGCAATTTCTTTCTGGAATTGGATGCAAATAACGAGAATCGCTTTACCAGAATATCATCCAAAATCTCGGTAATCCACAGCTTTTTTCTATAAGCTGGAAATATTTTACCTTCGGGATAATTGGGCAAAGCAGTTACTACTGAAAGATCTGCTCCTCGCTTTTTTAGCCCCAATACCATTTCCATCAATCTATTTTGTGGGGCTCCCATTTCAGGCTTATAAAATTGACTAACTAGAATAACTTTCATAGTTCTAAATCAATTAAAACATCAATAATTCTCTCTGCACACTGTCCATCCCAAAGGGGAGGGATCTTGCCTTTTTTCCATGAATTTTCAAACAAACACTTCATAGCAGGAGCAATAGCCTTTGGATCTACTCCAAGCAATTCATTGGTACCCATAGTTACAGTTTCAGGACGCTCTGTTGTTGTTCTTAAAGTCATACATGGAACACCCACTACCGTTGTTTCTTCGGTAATACCTCCCGAATCGGTAACAACAGCCTTTGCTCGCTCAACCAAATAATTAAATTCCAAATATGATAAAGGATCTATCATATACAAATTCGAGAAATTAACCCCTAAACGATCAATCATTTGTCTGGTGCGAGGATGAACAGGAAATATGACCGGTAACTTTTGGCTATTATCAATAATTGCCTGAATCATTTCCTTCAATTTAGCTTGCTCATCAACATTCGATGGCCTATGTAGAGTTAATACGATATACTGCTTCTCTTTTAGATTAGCATCATTCCAAATTTGTGGGAGTTTAAATCTTGATCGGTGTTTTAGTAAGGTATCTATCATGGTGTTTCCCACGAAAAAAATATTTTCCTTCTTTACTCCAACTTTCCTCAGATTCTCGTTTGCAACTTCTGATGTTGTAAAAAAGTAATCTGTAATGCTATCTGTTAAAATTCGATTAACCTCTTCAGGCATTGTCATGTCTTGCGAACGGATCCCCGCTTCAACGTGAGCCAACTTGGTATTAAGTTTCTTTGCAACGACTGAACAAGCCATTGTACTTGTCACGTCACCCACTACCAAGCATAAATCAGGTTTATTTTCCGTAAGTAAGGATTCATAACCAATCATTATTTTCGCAGTTTGTTCAGCTTGTGTTCCTCCGCCTGCACCTAAATTAACATCGGGCATGGGAATTCCTAACTGTTCAAAAAAGTTTAATGACATGTTCTTATCGTAATGCTGTCCGGTATGGACTAATCGAAATGTAATATCTTCTCTACTAACTTGTATTTTTTTTATAGCATCTACAATAGCTGATATTTTCATAAAATTAGGGCGAGTCCCTGCAATAAGATCTATTTTCATAAGGTTAAGGTTTAAGTATAAACAACAGAGAAGTGTTTCAGTTTACCTGCACGTGTCCTTTTCAATTCAATCTTTCTTTCAAAAGTCGTTTTCAGGTTCTTTTCTAAATAGATATCCATCAATTGTCTAATTCCTCCTATATCTGAATTATTTAAATCTTTAAAACTGACATATTCAAAATGGAAATGATCTGGAGCAACTTGTTTGATAATAAATTCTTTGATTAAGCCACTTTCTTCGAGCATGCTTTTCGAGACATAATAGAATGTAAGACCATGAACAGTTTTGCCACTGGGCAGTATTGCTGTATCATTTGTTCTTCCAATCAACTTTTCTAAAACTCTGTAATGCCCCTTCCTTTTTTTACTTATAATACCTATATCACCAACATCATAACGAATAAAAGGCATTGCTTTATTATACAAAGAAGTTACTACTATCCGACCTTCTTCTCCATCTGGTAAAGCTTTCCCGTTTTCATCAAGAATCTCTATATACAAAGATTCCTCATTCAATATCCAGTCATAATCTTCATCCTCAAAAGCTATCAAGTCCAACTCCGATGCTCCGTATTCATTTACAACAGGTACTCCAAAGCTTTTTTCAATTTTTCTCCTATCCAAATAATCAAGGACTTCAGATGTAGTGACACATTTTTGTAAGGAGGGACAAACCGTTTTTAATACAATCTCTTTTCTTATTAAAAAGTCGGCAAATAAAACAAGAGCATTTGTATACCCATTCAAATAATTGAATTCCCTACTTCTAAATTCATTCAGATATTTCTCTAATACAGAGTCAGATAGATCAAATATCGGGAAACGTTTTCTACGACATAAATAATCTTTAAGCAATTCAGCCCAGTACTTCATTTTTGAATCAAGTGGAATACCATAAAAACGAGCTTGCAAACTGTGGTTGAAATCTAAGCCGTGTCTAGCAAAACGATTCTTGATGATAGCCCAAGTCATGGCATGGCAAAACTTATCTTTTGCAAAATGAAAGGGTTCACCAGAAGATCCAGAAGTGTTACTTAAATAAGTATTTTTACTTGTATATCCATTAGACAAACGTTCATGAAGAGGTTTTTGAATAGATTCTTTGGTGAGTATTGGAATTTCATCCCAGGATAAGAATTCTTTATTAGAGCAAAAGGCATTGTAATGAGAATTATTACTTCTATGATAATTGTAGCAGGCATCTCTTTTTTGTAATTGGTTATTCCTAAAACTATCGAGATCCATATTATACATAGATTGCAATTCAAGCTCTGCTCTATTTAAAGGAAAACCTTTTATTTTTAATGCTAAATCGAAAATACCCACAAGACAATAATTTTAGATTTAAAAAAATTAGATAGAAAGTAGTTCATCCCATTGCGCTTTTATTGGCACCCAATCCATGATTTCAGCTCTCTTTCGAGCATTACGAGATAAATCCAGCATATAGATTGGATCTGATACAATCTTTTCAATTACCCTGACAAACTCATCTGTTTGATTAGCACCAAGCATGACTCCTTCTTTTTTATCTTCGAATAAGTAAGGTATCCCTCCTACATTTGTTGACAAAACAGGAAAACCGAGTGCCATGGCCTCAATGACACTTACTGGAGTATTATCGACATTTGAGGTATTAATGAAAATATTATAGGATTTAGATAATTCAATCCATTCTTTCTTGGAGAGCAGTCCTACAAATTCAATAAAATCAATTACTCCAAGCTCTCTCGCTAACTGTTTTGTTTTCTCCAGAGAACCATCTTTATCGGGACCAACCATACATAGTTTTGAATTTAAATGGCCAAGATCATGTAACTGACGTATTATTCGAACAGCTAGACTAGGGTTATATATTTCGTGAAAAGAACGTACCCACAAGAGTTTTATGCTGTTGTTAGCTTCTAAACATCTTTCCTTAAAAGGATAATTATTAATATCGATATAGTTGGGTATAACTTTGTACTCGCCACCTAAGACTTTACCCACTTCAACTTTCAGATAATTCGAAGGACAAACTACAGAATAGGCATTCTTTAAGTAATAACTTAATAATTTAGGTGACTTTTGGGCTCTTTTCGGTAACGCTCCTCCATGTAAAATTGGAATATATTTTATCTTAAATAAGTTAGCCAAGATTGAAGAAGTCCAAGCAAAAATAAAACCTTTAGTGCTATAAGTATCAATCAAAATAAAATCGACATTCCTATTTTTCAATATTAAATACCACATATGAAGCAAACGTAAAATCTGATTCCGTTTTGCAGAACCCTGGGTTACATCAAATAAATCTTTTAAACGATTTCCCAATGTTTCAACTGACGATGGCGTAAAACCATAGGCTCCGAGTTGGTTACCCAGATAAAGAATCCGTTTCCGTTCCATTTCACAAATCTTTTAATTTAATATGTATTAAACTTAATCCAAAGAAAAAAGGTGTCACTAAGGTTCGCATTCCTGCATGGAATGAAGTTCCAATAGCCAAAAACCAAAAACAAATTGACAATGCTTTTGTAATCTTATCCTCATTTAAAGAACCTAGTACAGGTCTTAAAAACAGAATGATAAGAATTAACAAACCTAAAAGGCCTTGTTCAGAAAGAATACGAGAAAATTCAGTATGTGCAATAATGTTTGCAATGCCATATCTGGCTCTTAAACCTGCTGAATTTCCCCCTCCAGCTCCTAAAACAGGATGATCTAACCATATATTAAGATCAGACTGAATTATATTCCACCTATTGGTTGTAATTGTATTTAGTGTTTTTTCTTTCGTGCCTTCCAGAGTCCCTGCTGTTTCGCCCTGATAACGAAGGAATAAAGAACCTTTGGTTATTTCATTTCCAACTATTGCAATTGAAGAAAAGAGTAAAATGCCTATAAAAATTGACTTAATATTAATCTGTTTTAGACGAAGGCCTAAAGATTCATTTCCTTTAATAAAAGATAGTTTGTAGGCAAAAATTAGAAGTGCGAAAAAGGCGATTAGAACTCCCCCTCGAGAAAAAGTAATTAAGGAGCGAAATAGAAAATAACCGAATAAAAATAAGTTTAGCTTAGACCATTGGAATAGTTGTCCTCCCAATAAATAAATCACAGCTGGAAGTAAAAAACCAAGTCCTAGTATGGTTGACATTTGATTAGAACCAAAACCTCCAGAAGTAAACGAATTAGCTCCTAATTGAAAATCTGCATCTGCAAATGAAGGCGTTTTAATCGTTATATAAGTTAGAATTGAAATCAGAGGATAAATCATTAATTTAAAAATCGAATTCAATTCTCCTATGCTTATGCTTCTTTTATTGAAATAGGCTACAAACAAGCCCAAATTAATAATACCAAGCATAGAAAAAACTTTTCTGTCGAATTCCTCGTTTCCCATCAACCATGCTGGAACACATAATAATATAATTACCAAGCCTATTCCAAGCGATGATTTAACTCCTTTGTCAATTATAATTCCATATAAAAGAAGTACAAATCCTAAATATTTACCTACCTCCCAAGGAACCCATGGTGAAGTTCCAGTCATACGGCACAAAACTTCAAAGCCAATTAAGTAAGCTAATAAAAAGTGAACTTTGGATTTTCCGTCCTGATTGAATATTAAGGTGCAAATCACTAAAACATAAATCCATGCTATTAAAATCCAGGGCGTTAACATTGAAGCAACACCTAAAAATACGTGCAAGCCAATATAAAACAGTTCAGTTCTTCTAGTAAACAAGCTACTAATCATAAGTTCGATTATTTTTAAAGGCTGGTATAGATATTCTCCAATTTTAACAAACAAGCATCTTTAGAATACTTTTCTTGTACAAATTTTTTAAATCTTACTGCAAATTCATCTGCTACAGCGGGGTTCTCAATTATTTCGATTATAGCCCTTGCTAGTATTTCGGGCTGAGCAGCAGGAACTAAAACACCCAGTTTACCATTATTAAGCACGATAGGAATCTCTCCTACAGCTGTTGCTACAACAGGTAAACCAGCTAATCCATATTCTAAAAGAGAAACAGGTAAGCCCTCATTTAGCGAGGATAAAACACCAATATCTGAAGCATCCAAAATTTGAGATATTTTAGTCTGCGAGCCCAGAATATGAATATTATTCTGAAAAATAGAGTCTCGAACAAATTCTCTTATCTCAAGTGCATATGAGTCGTCAAAATCTTTACCCACTATTAGGAGGTGCCAATCGGGGTGTTTAGCACATATAATCTCCATTGACTGGATTAATGTTTTATGATCCTTTATTGGACGCAGATTGGCTAAACAGATAATTCTTTTACCCTTTTCTCCTGGAAGTCCTATTTTAGAATCTGAACGTGATAAATCTGGATAATTATTCAAAAGAGCAATTTTCTTATCATTAAACCGAAGAGTATCCAATGACCACATCTTAAGATTATGACTGACAACAACAACATAATCAAAATATCTTTTTAAGAACCTAAGTATAAGCAGATTTATAGATGATATATTTCTACTGTCTCCATTATGGTTGTGCCATATTACTTTAATACCTGTGAAAATTTTAATAATAACTGCAATAAAAAAAGAAGACGAATGGGCATGTATTATTTCAATATTTTTATTTTTACAGTATCGCAATAACTTAATCATAGCATTTACATCCAATGTATGCTTTTTCTTAAGAAAAGTATACCCTACTTTACTATCAATAGAATCAGTTAAAGGTCCCTCTGCACGGGAAACACAAATATGAGATTCAATACCTCTATCAACAAGTCCATTTACAAGACTAACAGCTATTTTTTCTGCTCCCCCCAGTTCTGAGGAATCAATTATATGCATAACATTCATCATTGATCAATTTTAGAACTTCATTTTCAAACTCTTCTAAAGTAAATTGTTGAGACCACTTAGTAGCTGCTATTCTATGTTGATGGTACAAAATCGTATTATTCTTATACTCTACTATTGAGTTACAAATATCTTCTAAGGAAGAATCTTCCTTTAATAATTTTCCACGCGAACCATGTGATAACATATAAGGGACACATGATACTGGAGTTGTAATGGGTAAACAGCCCCAGAACATAGCTTCAGCCACTGCCTTTGGCCAACCCTCGGAACGCGAAATAAAGACTAGGAAATGTGCCTTTTGCAAGACCTCTTTTACTTTCTCGGCATCGACATTCCCAAGAAGACTAATTTGACTCTCCAGATGTAAATCCTTTATTTTTTTTTCTAGAATATGACGTTGATCACCATCACCACAAAAAGTAAGATGTACAGGTATACCTTTTCGATGTAATACTTCACACACTTCCAGGCAGGTTATAGGAGATTTATTCTCCGTTAAACTACCTACAAATACAAGTTCAATTCTTTTATCAAGTGAATCTTTGTGTATTTCTTCAATCTCATTTCGACTATAAGTAGCTGTAAAAAAAGATCGAATATTTTTAGTTTTATCAGGCCATTCACCATAAACTAAAACTTGCATATTCTTACTTAAAAAAGTATTTCTTAAAATCCTTTGCTGTACTCGGTACGACCAAGGCTGCTTAGATTTCCAATCCCAATTACCAGCATATTTGGCTGTTTTAATTTTTTTCTTGAAAAAGAACTGTGCAATGCATCCTATTAAGCCAATATTTCCAGGACACCTAAGGTGTATATGATCGGCTTGTCTCATTTCTTGCAGGCAAACAAAAAAAATAAGAACTGAACTGTAAATAGCCTTAGGTATATATTTTAATGCAGATATTTGAAAATTGGGTATCGATCTTAGTGAAATATTTTCATGCGAATAAGCTAAATCGATTTTATCTGGCCCATTATCAACAATCAAAGGCGCAAGAACTCTGACCTGATTAAAGGCCTTTACCCAAAGGTTCATTTCTCGAACATAAGGGCCATAGGCAAAAATTTGATCATCATTTTTTTTATGAACGGCATGAGAAACGATCAAAAAACGACCTCTTAAATTCTTTCTATGCATGATGCAAAATCAATATAATTTGTAATAAGAATTTATGTGGACAAGGATTTACAATTGTAATAGTAAGAAATATTCTCATCGACTAATTTTTCTATGTTGAATCTTTCGACCACATCTTGTCTCGCATTTTCACCTATTCGAAGGGCTTCTTGTGGATTCTCAAGAAAAAATTCAATCTTCTTCACAATATCGCTTACATCAACTGTGTTGACGAGTAAACCTGTTTCATATTCTCGAATAACTTCTCGACCAACTAACATGTCTCCCCCAATAAACGGTTTGCCCATAGACAATGCCTCTAACCAGGCAATTGGAAGCGCTTCGATATAGGAAGGGAAAACACAAATTTCAGCTTGTTCAATAATCTGAGGTATTTCACACCTATCGACTTCCCCTTTAAAATGAATTTTGAACTTTAATTCGGAAGGAATAAGTCGCTTAAGATATTTGGTATATGACTCACCTGTCTCTGGAACTTTACCATCTCTACCTACAATATCTAGATGCGTATCAGGAAATCTCTTCAGAATGACCATCATTGCCTGAACCAGTTCTTTAATTCCTTTTTTATCGTACACCGTACCAATAAATAAAATCTTCCCTTTGATCATTTTATTTAAATCAGCAGCATAAAACATATTTGTATCTACTGGATTTAAGATAACCTTCACTTCTTTTTTTAGTTGAAGATATTCAGACGTCTTTTTAGCGACACTAGCACTCACAGCGACAATTTTATCCGCATTCCGGAACGACAATTTTTCCTTTATAGCTTTCCATCTGGATATTTTCCTATTCAGCATTAAAGAAAGATAATGATGACCACCATGCATTCGAATGATTTTTTTAAAAGGAGAATTTGCCTTTAAAAATGCCAAGCCTTGTTCCGATGATTCAATTATATCAATAGGATTCTGGGCATGAAGTTCCATTAATTTCTTATTGAGTAGTATTGAATTTGGATAAAAATTAGCAAATGGCCATCGTGAGCATGGAATCCTCCACACCTTAATTCCATCATCATCATAATATTGCTCTTTATCTATTTCTCCAATAGCTATAAAGGATACATCAACCCCACGTTTAACCATCTGTTTTCCCATGGATTGTATAAAAGAGCCTATTCCACCACTACTCCAAATAGGATATTCAGGAGACACATAACATATATGCATAATATTTTATTTAACTTGAACATAATCGTACGATCCTTTATAATTTAGTATTTTAGCTGGGTTACCACCAACAACAGCTTCGTCAGGCACATCGAAATTAACAACCGAGTTGGCACCAATTGCGACATTATTGCCAATAGTAATCGGACCAAATATTTTAGCACCTGAACCTATAAAAACTTCATTCCCTATTTTGGGAACCCCAAACTCCCCTTTGTGCCGGCCATATCCGATTATAACCATAGGGCCCAAATTACAATTCTCTCCAATTATGGCTTGATTATTAATGATTATTGGTCCGACATGACCTATCAAAATACCCTTGCCTATTTCTGTCCCAATAGGAATAGAGAGCCCTGAGATAACCTGAGATAATTTTAACCAGATCATACAATGCAGAGAAACTAACTTATTTATAATGGGTATTTTTCTTGATTTGAAATAAAGAGAATTATTCAATCGATAAATTACAGTGAAAATAAAGCCGATATTAAAGAATAAAATCATAATTCTATTTCTTCCCCCAGTAAATCGATATCGTGAATAATCAGCATAAATAACTTTCCATATATTCATAATAATTGAGTTTATTTAATCAAACGACAAACATTTGTATAACAAGGAAGAAATCGTTCTTTTTGATATTTATCTGTGCGTAAAAATATTTTTAAGTAAACAAAAATAGTAAGAATGGTAAAGAGCTTTATTGGCAATTTATATTCATCCATAATACGCGTCATATAAGCTCGAAGAATCTCATCATAAGCGTCCTGACTATCACCATGAACAAAATCATAAAGATCTCTAACTTTATTCCGTGAGAATAAACTCATCCATAATGAAATAAAATTTGAAATAGGATCGTAAAAGGCCCAATAGCTTGTTTCAGCATACTCCCAATCGAAAACAAAGAAATCACTATTGTCAACAAAGAAATAATTGTTAAAACTGTAATCACCATGAACAAAACATTGCATTTGCCTATGGTCAAACAAGCCAATCTTTTGACTTAAAATGTCAATCACATCACCAATATTTTTATTTTCCTTATGAAATTCTTTTAGTTCTTTGATTTCTGGTATTATACTAGAAATGGAATATTCATTAGTAAAAGAATGCGATTGAATATTGTGCAACCAGGATGTTGAATGTGCTAGCATTTTTTTTACAAAAGCAGGTGTCATCTTCTTTACACAGGCTCTATATTTTCTGTTGTCAAAATAAGCTTGAATCCGGAAATACTTATTCTTAATATGTATATGCTTAGGGGTATATAAAATGGACTCTTTAAAAAAATCTGAGTTTAAGCTAGAAAGCAATTGCCTCATCACCTTATTCTCTCGCTCTAATCTCTCTTTATTTTTCTCTCGATAACATGAAATCACAAAAGACAGTTTTTCACTTAAATAGAGAAAAAAATGTATGGTATCATTTTCAAATGGACGTCTAGAATATTGAATAAGATCAATTCTATCTTTGGGGAATTTTTTCTGAAAATGATCTTCTAACAATAAGAATTCGTTCATAATCAATTGAATTATCTCTTAGATATTTTTCTGCAACACGACTAACTTTACTGGCCAATACAAATAAACTAATCGAGACAATGGTTTAATTTTCAACAATTGGGACAATAGACGATTCCTTTTTGAGCTTTCAGACCATTCTGAAAATTTAGAAAAAATGATTTTCGACTTTGCTATAACCTTAGGAAGAGTCGCTGATGGAAAAACAACTAATTCATTAATCCTTACAAGTCCATTATTTTGTATAATATTTTTACTTTCCTGCCGACTAAGGCCATTGAGAGGTGCATTTTTAAGCCCAAAAACCTTATTAATAAATCTTCCTATAATCGTCTGATTTACTTCCCAGTAAATAATTAAACCATCAGCTGCAAGAAAAGAATATGTTGCGTGAAGAATCTGATTATTTACAGAAGGGAAAATTGGCGTATGGTGAAAGTAAATACAATCGACTTTTGATGTTCCCTTCTTTTTTTTTACCTCATCATATCCAGAAACTGAGAGTTCAACATCTAAGTGCTGTAAAGATGGCCACATCCTATTTGTTCGATCAATATCTCCAACAAACAAACACGTTTTAATTTTTGAAAAATCAATCCAAAACACCCAATCTTGTAGCATCAATTCATCCTTTTTAATAATTCATTCATAATATCTGAAAGTTCATCTACTTTCTGAGGATACTCGTTAAAGACATTTTGATGTTCAACTGGATCTACAGATATATTAAATAATTCTTCCTGAAAATCAGAATCCTCCTGTGTTTTTATATATTTCCAGTCTCCCCATCTTATAGCATGCAAAAAAGGCAGCCCTTTTTTTCTCAATATTGCACCACAAGCTTGTAAATAAACAGGACGAGTTTGATATTCCTGATTTTTATTACTGACACTTAAAGCCTGAGCGAAACTTCTTCCTGAAAACTTTGATGAACTATCAATTGAGAGTAGGTCTAAAATACTAGGAAGAATATCTACGGTAGAAACTTGTGTGTCTACAGTGGTTCCTGATTTAATTAATTCCTTATTTACAATTATAAAAGGAACATTTGTGAGTAAATCATAAACATGGAATCCATGTGCTTCAGTATAATTAACGCCCTCAATATTACCATCAATTGAGCTTACATAATGACCATGATCGGCAACTAATATTAGAAGCGTTTCATTTAAATCGATCTGGCTTACTAAAGCTTGTAATTTCTGATCAAAATGCTCAATTGCATTTTCATAATCTGATAAACTAGAATCTCTCTTCTTTCTGTTTACTCTCCATCTGTTGTGTAAGTCTAAAAAATGAACCCAATGAAACCATGGCGACTTTGCGTTATTCACCAAATCAAGATACTCTTTATAGATCTTTCTTTCATTTTTCTTATTATTCTTGAAATTCAAATTATAACGATAAAATGAAAAATTTGTTTCTGCAGGATGAAAGTTATAAGTATCAAATCCATTATTTAATTTCGTTCCTGGATTTAAAGGTCCTCCTACTGATGCTGAAGTTCTGTAACCTTCTTTCTTCAAAATTTGAGCAAGAGTAATTACATTCTTTTTTAGTTTATGACCATAGGTTGATAATATTCCATGTTGCTGCGGAAATAAACCTGTATGTATAGAGGCGATACTTGGAGTCGTAGAACTTGTCGAGGAAAACATTTTTGAACAAAATGCACCTGATGCTATAAGTGAATCAATGAATGGGTGTCTTACTTTATTATTGAATAACTTGTCAGTACCCAAACAATCGATAGAAATCAACAATACATTCTTTTTATTCATCTGGATTATTTTTTATGATCTGTTTCTGATAGATATAAAAACCTACAGTAACAACAAATAGGAAAAACGAAGTTAATGCCCACGACCAAGCAGCTCCCACAAGTCCATGGTATTTAATCAAAAAATACATTAATAGAACCTTAACTGGTAAAATAATAACTCTTGTAATACTTTTTATCTCAGGCTTTCCTTTTGAAGTAAAATATTTGTTAAACATTTTTGTCAGGCCTAAAAATAGAGCTCCTATAAATAGAATATTAACATATTGGTAGGCTTCCACAAAACTCTCTCCGTATAAAAACCGTATTAATAGTCTTCCAAAGAAAAAGAAAACGACCCAACAAATAAGGTAAATCAAAACGTTGAAACTCACCGAATTTTTAAGAACTCTGCTTTTGTTTGAATCATCGAGTTTAACCATTAAAGGCACCAAGACAACACCTAAGGAGTCTGGTATAAAATTAAGGAGATTCACCAAGGCCTGCGCTACAGAATAGACACCAATGACACCTGATGGAAAAAATATGGCCAATATTAATAGATCTATATTCAAATTGACCTTATTAATAACTCCTCCCAAATATTCTCGTAATCCAAAATTCAGATTTTTTTTGAACTGCTTAATATCTAAAAACCTTCGAGATATTTTAAGATGTTTTCCAGCTGCTATAAACGTATATGCAACACTTAAAGTACCTGCTATTACGAATGAAAGGATAGCTAAATCGACATCTAGAGAAAAAAAACTCAGAAATATAAGTAGGAAAACAAATCGACCGATATTAAGTACCAAACTCGATCCATTAAAAGATCCGTATTCCTCTAAGCCTCGTAGAAATGCAAGAAGGTGAGGCCGCAAGTTGGATATTAATAATATCGATAAGGATACATAAATATAGATTGGCGATATCCCTTTAAAATAGGTTTCTCGTGCATACGGAAGAGAAACTAATGCTGCAACGATTAGAATAAGTGAAACACAAATTGAAAAGAGTAGCGTATTGCTATATAAAACATTTTTGTTTGTACCCTTATTTAAATAATAAACGTTAGATAAAGGAATACCAAATTGAGAGAATCCTACAAAGGCACCAACAAAAGAGAAAACAACAGCCACCTGTCCCTTACCTTCTGGTCCCAGTGTTCTGGCAATAACAATACCCGACAATATTTGAAAGACGTAGGATATTATTTGAGTTGAGAATATCTTAGCAATACTCTTAACTATAGAGTCCTTCATTCCACTTATTATCGCAGCATAACCTCTATTTACAAAACTCCCTCTATTTATATTATTTCCCAATATTCAAATCCTATTAACTGTTAGCTCTATATTTACTTTAACTCACTTGTATGGTTCCCTTTATAATTTTGGTGATACCAATAAGAAGCTTCTTCCAAACCCTTTCTCACAGAATACTCAGGTTTATATCCCAAAATAAGCTTCCCTTTTTCTATTGAAGCTAGCGAGTGTGGAATATCTCCATCCCTATTGGGACCATACTTAACTTCTGTATTTCCAATTTTCTCGTCATATACAGAAAGGTATTGCTTAAGAATAACCACTAGTTCATTAAGGTCTATTCTTTCTCCGCAGGCTACATTAAATATTTCTGATAGAGGTTCATCTGTAATTACATTGGGATCACAATTTCCATTATTCTCTTTATACCCACCATTTATATTAATTGAATGGAATTGTGATTCGTAAGCATGTTTTCTTTCACGAATCAGATCACTAGGAATTACAGCTGCAAGTTGATTGGCTTGTATCACATTTTCGATATATGTGAAATCTCTACTGAAAGTTCCATCTCCGTTTATTACTGGACTTTTATGTTTCATTAGAGCAATAACAAACTTTGGAATGACCGCTGCATAAGCTCCTTGAGGATCCTGACGACGACCAAAAACATTAAAATATCGTAAACCAATTGTCTCTATGCCATAAGTTTTACTAAAATTACTAGCAAATAATTCATTCACGGATTTCGTGATGCCATAGGGAGAAAGAGCATTACCCACTTTGTGTTCTACTTTTGGTAAATCAGGATGATCTCCGTAGGTTGAAGAACTAGCCGCATAAACGAAACGCTTTACTCCCTCATCTTTAGCAGCAAATAGCATTTTTACAAAACCACCAATGTTTACATCTGTAGAAGTAACCGGATCTTTTATGGATCGAGGTACCGATCCCAATGCAGCTTGATGCAAAACAAAGTCAACTCCTGCTACCGCTTTTTGACAATCATTATAATTACGAATATCTCCTTCAATCAAAGTAAATCTGGAATTCGAAAGAAAAGGCTCGATATTAGCTCGATGTCCAGTTGAAAAGTTATCAAGACAAACGACATCATTATTTTGATTCAAAAGTACCTCACAAAGATTTGATCCTATAAAGCCAGCGCCTCCAGTTACCAAAACTTTTGAATTTATTATCTCTCTCTTCATCGAACTCATTTTAACAAAACTATAATCGACAGTCAATCAGTGCCTTTGGCAACACACCTTTTATATCATAAATAACCGCATTTGAACCATTCCTAAATGCTGGATAATCTAAATCTTTAAAATCATCATGTGCAACAGCAAGTACTATAGCATCGTACTTATCTCCATTAATTTTAGATAGCATAGTTAAACCATACTTATCCTTTACTTCTTTCTTATCAGCCCAAGGATCGTAAATATCAACGGCACAACCAAAATCCATAAACTCTTGAATAAGGTTAATGACTTTAGAGTTACGAATGTCTGGACAGTTTTCTTTGAAAGTCACTCCCAGGACTAAAACCTTTGAATCAGAAATCCGATGCTTTTTTCTTATCATCTCCTTAATTACCATTGAGGCAATATAGGCCGACATACGATCATTTAATCGACGTCCTGCTAAAATTATTTCTGGATTATAACCGACCTCTTGAGCTTTCTGAGTAAGGTAATATGGATCGACTCCAATACAATGACCACCAACCAATCCGGGTTTAAATGGCAGAAAGTTCCATTTGGTTCCAGCTGCTTCCAAAACTTCATGAGTATCGATTCCTAATCGACCAAAAATCACAGACAATTCATTCACAAAAGCGATATTAATATCACGTTGCGAATTCTCAATAACCTTTGCTGCTTCTGCAACCTTAATAGAAGAAGCTTTGTGAGTGCCTGCAACAATTACAGAAGCATACAATTCGTCTACAAAGTCAGCTATTTCAGGCGTAGATCCGGCTGTAACTTTCTTAATAGTAGATACAGTATGAAGCTTATCTCCTGGATTTATTCGTTCTGGTGAATAGCCACAATAGAAGTCTTCATTAAATTTCAAGTCGCTAAATATCTCTAAAACAGGAACACAATCCTCTTCTGTCGCCCCAGGGTAAACTGTGGATTCATATATAACGACATCCCCTTTCTTTAATACCTTACCAATAGTTTCTGAAGCCTTAAATAGTGGCGTCAGATCTGGGCGCTTATTCTTATCAATAGGAGTTGGAACCGTTACAATAAAGACATTAAACTGGCTGAGAATATCAGGTTTATTTGTAAAACTCAACAATTCTGAACTCAATAAATCTTCTCTTGAGACCTCAAGTGTTTTATCATTTCCTGATTCTAATTCCAATATTCTTTCTGTATTTATATCAAAACCGATCGTTATGTATTTTTTACCAAACTCTACGGCAAGAGGTAGTCCAACATACCCCAATCCGATGATAGCAATTTTAGGATTAGATATTTTCATAGCTCAAATGATTTCGTCCAAATAATAATTGATTTCTATATAATAAAGTTTAAAGAGATCTTTTGATAATATAGGCTATACCCCAGCTTCAGATTTTCCATAACCGTATCCATAACCATAATTGTATCCATACTTATAACCTTTACTTTTAATACCATTCATCACCAATCCCACATTATGGATATTAGATTCCCTTAATGTCCTTATATTCTGTTCTAAGAATTTTTTATGGGTATATTGATGTCTTACTACAAAAATATTTGTACTTGCGAATGGGCTTAATAATAAAGCATCAGTAACAATTCCCATCGGACTCGAATCAATCACGATGCAATCGTATCGTTTCTCTAATTCTTTAAATAAAGCTTTTGTTTCGTTAGAATCTATAAGTTCTGCAGGATATGGTGGTGTTGGTCCAGACACGATACAATCTAAGTTCTCATATTGTGTAGGGTGAATAACCTCATCAAGTTTATTTTTCCCAATTAAATAAGTTGTAATTCCCTTTTCACCAGAAATGTCTAAACATTTTCCCAATTGAGGCTTTCTAAGGTCAAAACCAAGTATTATCGTTTTTCTACCAGCAAGAGCAAGGATACCTGCCATATTAATTGCACAGAACGACTTACCTTCACCACCTTCTGATGAGGTAACAAGAATCGTTTGTGTCTCACTACCATTTTTCATATAATCAAGACGAGTCCGCAAGGCCCTAAAAGCTTCCGTAATAGGTGCTCTTGGATATATTTGAGTTAATATATCTCCATCTTTCTTACTAAAAGCGATGTTTCCAATAACTGGAATTGAGGTCATTCCTTCAACTTCTTCTTTAGTCTGGATTTTATTATTAAAATAATCTTTTAAAAAGATAATTAATGCTGGAATAAGAATACCAAGAAAAACACTTAACTGATAAATTAGAGACGTTCGTGGAGCAATCACAGCGGCAAAATAAGCATGTTCAACAATCTCATTATCCGCAATATTCGATGCCTTTTGAATTTGAGCTTCAACACGCTTCTCCAATAACATTGTATACAGGTCATTCGTCAAATCGAAATTTCGTTTTATATTCATAAACTGCTGTTCCTTTCCAGGCAGTAGACTTTGTTCTCTTGAAATTTTTTGTTTTTGTTGCGTTAATACGGTTTGTTGATGACTAATGTATTCTTGTTGAGAATTTATATTTTCGTATAATGAAGCTAAAAGTGTTTCTTCTTGTCTTTCTAGTTTTTCTAAATAAGGATTATTCAATTTTTCCTTGCCTTTGTATTGAAAAAGTGCAGCTCTCACTTTGGCTAGTTGATTAATATTTTCATTTAAGACAGTCTGCTCAAGACCGACTGAAGCTGGGGAAATGAGGTTTGTATAATTCTCTCTTTTGTTTAAATATCCTTTTAAACGCTTAAAATAAGACGCTTGCATTTGAAGCCTAAGTTCTTCCGATTCAATCTCTTGCAATCTGGTATAGGCTGCTTCAACCTGAACAGTAGGCATTACAACTTTATTGGAAGTTCTAAAACGCTGAAGTTTAGCTCCCATTCGACCTAAAGTATCTCCAAGCTCATATAGTTGTTGATCAATTAATGAGATGGTATTGTTAGCTATTAGATTTTTCTGGTCTAAACCGTTCTGAATCCAGATCTCCATCAATTTATTTAAAAAGGCCTTCGATTTTGCAAGGCAAGTACCTTTAGTTGACATATAAGCTATTGAAGCTCCTTTTGAAGCGTATGAAATCTCTAACTCTTCGAAATCTTCGACCATATTTTCATTATTCCGAATGACGAAGTAGAAATCTTTTCTATCCAATTGTTCTATAAAATCAGAATTTAAAGTATCTATCGTAAATCCATAATTCTTCCCCGCAATAACCTTCCCAAATTCAAATTTCTTGTTTGCTTTAAAGTCATTGACTAGACCAACGTCATCATTTTTTAAAAAACTATGAATAACTACATTTTTGCCTTCTGCTATTATTTGATACTCCTCAGCTTCATTTTTCTTAATATGAAACTTCACCCCAATGGGTTGCGTTTGAGTTCGATCAACGATAACCTGAAAGGGTAATTCTGAATAATATTCTTTAATCCCCTTCTTGCCTTTGGAAAAAAAGAAGCCTTTAATGACATCAAAAACAGAGCCTAATTTATTTTTTCCAACAGTAAATTTATCCTTAGAAAAATAACTTACATTGAAGTCTAATTCTTCTAAAGTTCTTAATATCTGAGACTCGGTTTTAAGAAGGATAACCTGATTTTCAAAATTCTGCATGTCAGGCGTTGAAAAACCACTCATCATTGCCATTTCTTCAGATAACTGACTATTAGATTCACTCTTAATAAGCACCTTAGAATCCACCATATAAACAGGTGTCGTATACTTATTTATAAAAAAAGCAGTGAGTATTCCTAATATAATTAAAGCCACAAACCAATACCACTTATTCAAAAAAAGATGAATCCATTTTTTAAAATTTGGTTTTTCAGTTTTCACAACATTCCCAAAACTAAACACGTCATCATTAAGAGAATTCTTATTGTTATTTGAGTGATACATGAGATGAGTTTAAATAATTATAATATTTGATTATTTAAGCGAGTTTGCTAACAAGAAGAAACTTATTAAACTTGTAACTATACCCAAAGAAAAAGTCTCTCCAAAGCCAAACATCTTGGCCTTTATGGGTTCTACATAAATAAGATCATTAGGTTGAATGTAATAATTCTGGCTATCAACAAGGTTTAGGTCAGTTAGGTCAACTTTTATGGTTTTCGTTCCATCTGAAGAAGGGCGAATAATTCGTACTCTTTTTCTTTTACCATATATAGTTAAGTCACCAGCTAAGGATATTGCCTCAAAAATGGTTATTTGATCTTTATTCATATTGTACTGACCTGGAGTGTTCACCTCACCTAATATGGTTACCTGCGCATTAGTCAACTGAATATGAAGGGTAAACGTATCAATATGCTTTTTAAGGATTTCCTGCATCTTCACTTTCACTTCTTTTAAAGTTAAATCAATAACATTGACTTTTCCGACATAAGGGAAGTCGATTTCACCATCATCACTTACCTGATAACTCTGAAATTTTAAACTTGCTGGATCTCCTAATGTGTTCATTGCCATCTGTCCAGCATCCAAATTATATAAACTTGCAACAGCCTCATCAGGAGTCAGAACTCTTATGTAGATATAGTCTCTTGACTGGATAGTATAAGCATCAATAACCTCAACAGCCTTGGTATAAAGGTTGACGTAACTTTTTTTATTACTTACATCTTGCATATAAATTGTTCTTTTCTGTGGTATACAAGACACAATAGAAAACAATAATATCAGCAATACAATTTTCTCGAATTTCATAAAATTTATTTTTAAGCAAGTTCAACACTTACTAATTAAACCATGTATTTTATTCTATTGCAATATGCATTGACCACCCACTTTTATATACTGAAGATTCTTATATCCAAAATTGAAAAGTAAACCTATAGGTGCTTCAATACCTTTTAAACTATCCATAAAAGAGTTTTCTTGTTCTTCTGACAAAAATGAGTGAGTATCTATACTTACGATAATTTTATCAAAACAGACAAACTTTCCATTACCGTTCTTAAAACGGTCTTTTTTCTTTTTTGTATAGGGTATATTTCTTAATTCTAACTCTAGCTCCAATACTTCGTTATAAACATTTTCTTTAAAACCATGTCCAAGTTGCTTGTATATATAATTTCCAACTTCAATCAGTTTATCAACCTCTATTTGATATAAGTTATTTTCCATAATAGTCATCAGTTTTCAAATTAATAATCCTTATTCTTTAAATTTTGATTGCTATAGTATTGGTTTCATCTTCCCCTACTCAATTACAATCAATCCATTCGCTCTTCGAAGCCAGTTGTAAAACAGGATTCCAAAAAAAACAGAACAGGTAAGAAAAAGCATATGCATTTATATCTAAAACAAATGATTTTTCTTTCCGAATAGCATTACAAGGAATCTCTTTTACAACCAGATCTAAATTCATTCCGAATAACTTCAACTGATTATCTTCACTCGTTTTTTTATCTCTGGTGTTATCGTCCCAAATAAACCTGATGGTTGTATCTCCGGCCATTTCAAGTCTCAGGTTATTTAGTTCTCCTAAATTACCTGTCGTAAATTTCAATTTCTTAATATCAGGAAATCCTTCAGAGTTGAAAGCATGCGTATTCAGTTTACAAAATAGATTTTGTCCACTCATTCCATTGCGTTTCCCTTCTGGATTCCAATAGGGCCTAATTAGTTCAATCAAATTACGGCTCACAAACTGAGTCGCTGCTTTAAATTTACCACGTTGCGTGATCTGACCAGGAGTTCTTGGATTTTTCACCTGACTTGGTTTACTTCGAATATAAGTTTTACCGTAGCGATGAGAAATAATCACGGGTCCTACTAGTCCTGTCAATAATTTATCTTTTATACTTGCCATAATCTTTACGATATAAGTAGAAGCAGGCTAATTCTCTACTTCTTTATAATTACGATTCAATTGTAAGAGGTACTATGTGGTAAGTGTGTATAAATCTCAATATGTAAGTGGTTAGCAGGTAGTCAGAATCACTGTTTTGAAAAGGGAGCTCTATTTTTTGAACGCGACATCATATCATCATTGGGCTAACCCAAGCTTGTTCCAGTATTCATTCAGTCTTGTTCCGTCCTTGTTTATTAAAAAAAACAAAAAAAATCAGGTTATTTTTCTTCGTAACTAACCTCTATAGGCGTACTTAGTCGTTTTACTTCATCCATTGATATATCAGCATGAACACAACAGCCCAAACTAACAAATCGTAAAACAATTCGATGTTGACCACGTAGTTGTAGCAGCTCGCCACGAACCCCCTTTAGTGGTCCAATAGTCACTTCTAGATGGTCCCCTTTTTTTAGACTTCGAGAAGTTAGTTCAACATCTCGTTTATTATCTTCTAAAAAAAGTTTTAAGGATTCAATTTGAGAATCAGGAATTGGAACTGCACGTCCTTCAAAACAGACATAACGAACAGCCCAGGTCGAACTTATCGCTTCATAATATTCACGTTCACTCACTCTTACAAAAATATAAGATGTGAACAATGGACTCTCAATCCATTTTTTTCGGTCACTCCAGACTCTTAATTCTTTTTTTAGAGGTAAGTAGCACTCCACACCCTTCTCCAAAAGTTCCTTATGCAACTTCTTTTCTGATCTTGATCGGGTATAAATAGCGTACCATCTATATTTTCGCTTGATTACATTCAAAGGATGAGAATTTAAATTAATCATGAAAAAAGTATTTTCTATTTATAATTTGAAGAGGTCAGACACAGCTTCGCTCTCTCAGTCCCATATCCTTTTTATTGATTATGGAACCTTTCAATACATGCTTTCTTAAATATTGCTTAATACCAACAATAAGAAGCCAATAATACAATGATGTTGCTATTGTATAAACTTCAACATCAGAAAAAAGGGTGTTTTCATAGATATCGCTCCATATCTCATTAAACAGAGTTTTATGGTGCAATATATTTTTCACTAAGTTGAAAACACTCAGGTTTTCGTAGAGGTTGATTACCTTAATTAGGCGAAATAAGATAAAAGTGTCAATGAAACTAGCTTCATTGATGCTAGTTTAGGAGATGCCTTACCTTCCGACAAAAAAAGCTGGAGGGATGACATTTTTCAGACATTTAGTTTGTTGATACTATCTTTTCTATGAGTAGCAGTAATGAGATAGTTGGGATTTTACACTTTGACAATTTCTCTATGTCTAAAATGATTTGCAATTAGCTGAGAAATATCTCTTTGTAAAAGCATGACTTTCAACTTTAATTGGTCTTTCTAGTTTTAATCCTTTTTGGGGATTAGTTATTCTGACAATTACTAAGTTGATTTGTTAAATCACTACACTCAAATTTTATTTTTGAAATTGATTTGCATTCCTTATCTTCTATTCGCCTCATTATATTCTCCCGTTCTGATAAAAATGCATCGATAGTATTTCCCAATTAAGGGTGAGATAAAAATAGGATCGTATTGCTTATTATAATATCTATATCTTAATAGCATTTTTTCGCAATCACTTTTAAGTTCTAGTAGCTTTGGATTATTAAATTTATGGCCTTTTATTTAGATTTGAAGAATATATTTCACCCCCATTTGATGAATATATTATCTTGTCGGATTAACTAACAGAATTACATGATTGAATAAAATGTGATACTGTTAATGCCTATGAATCAAAATTTATTGGCATTTGACCTCCTCAAAAACCAGTCAACAAAAGCCATTACTATCTAATACTGATAAACTTACAATTAACCGCAGTGAATTATGACAGACTTCAATTCTCTCAAAAAACTATAATTATATAAATTCTTACGAATTAAGCTAAGGCATGGAATCGTTTTAAATTTCCCACTCTAATCCTGATTAAATTTTAAAATTATTCCAGATCGTTAGCAAGTAATTAAACTTTAAGATTGAGATTAAAATATTTAAGATTATTTTCTAAATAATAACATTTTTTTTTACCAATTATAGATATAAAAAGTTATCTTTAGTAAACAGCTTAGCTCATCCATTTTTAGGGAACTAAACCCATATTTCTATTCATTTTAATAAAAACAATAAACAAAAATTATATTCATATGAAAGAACTCATAGAAAAAGGCATTAAGATTTTTGGAACTAAAGCAAGTTTTCTAAATTGGATTGAAACTGAAAATGAAGCATTAGGAAATATTACTCCAGATTCACTTCTTGATTCGACTCAAGGTACATCGATTATATATGATCTATTAATAAAAATGGAGCAGAATGCACTAACATAATCTACATCAACTTTTTCAATTCTAAGACGAACATTTAATTTATTAAGTATTCCTACGTAGATCAAAATAAAAATCTATATAAAGTAACACCCAATTGACAAATAGTATTCAATTGGGCGTTACATCTAGATAAACTAATTATTTTTAGTTAATTACGATTTCATATCGTTTTCAAGTTTTAATATTCCAAATGAGGATGGAATATGAAAATCTGGTTGATCTACATTCGGATTTACCCATGATATCCATCTTAGCTCTGCCTCTATCTTTGAATTTAGGATTGGAAGCTGCATACAATAACCACGATACAAACCAGCCTCTAAAATATTATTTTTTAATAATCCTAAGTTTTTCAATGAAGATAAGCTAATAGCACCTTCTACAACATAACCCTGTTTATTCTCTGAAGCCTTTACATTAAGGCTGTCAGATCCTGGCCACTGCCATTCATAATCAAAATCACGATAATAACGCGTCACGTAATCTAATACGCGTCCTCGTGCGTCCATCTCCAAACAATAGTATGGATTCAGTTTATCATCTTGTTTGAAGAAAATCTCTACTCGATCAGAATCTACGACCTCCATCTTATGATTTTCCTTCACATAGGTTAAAACATCATCGTCCTCTACATCAAATCTAAAATAGAAAAACTCATCGTCGTATAAAGCTCTAAAATGGGTTTTAGGAGCTGTTTGATCTTCCCATGGGAATGAGAAATCGGAAGCTATATTTGCTTGTTCCCAAATAGGATTAATCCTAGTACTATCAAGGGTAAGCTGATTGGAGGCTATTCTTTTTACGCTATATGTTTTCATCAGTTTTTATATATAAATGATTGTCCCATTACGTAATGGGATTATAAAAGTAAAAAAAGGGTTGAAGGAATAAAATCCTCCAACCCTCTTCCATTTTAGAGTGTGGATCTAAAACGGATTCTCTTCAACTGCTTTTTCCAAGTCTTGAGCCATAGCTACAAACTCGTCAGCTGTCATTTCTTTCATATATACTAATCCATGAGTTGCGCGAACCATTGGATGATTATTTTCGTAAAAGAAGTTCTTTCCTAATAACATTTGAATCTGTTTTAACTGATCGACCCAAACTTTTTGTGTTAATTCATTAAACTTTCCATCATACTCATAACTAGGGAAAGATGCATTAACTTGACTCATATACGATTCTGTAAATGAATTTTCAAGAACATCTAAAGCATTTAAGGATACAGGAACAATGGTATCTGCATCTGCAGGATGATATTTAAACCAAACATTACGATATCCAATAATACGTAGTTTCGATAGGTCCTCTTCCTCTTTCCACTCCTTTACAGCTCCTGCAATAGCCTGTAAAACTTTGTAGTGAGTATCAGGTCCGGAACCTTCTGGATCCATCGCTAAACTGATGGTTGTCGGTTTATATTTTCTAAATTCCTCAAGAACAGGAAGCATATCACGATTCTTCTCAGGTGTTTCTGTAAACACGTCTCCTTTATAGAAACCTAATCGAAGGTGATGTACATTTTTAACAGGCGTTCCGAAGTGTGCCCAAACCAATTCCTCTTCGAATTCACGAATCATTCCCTTCATCTTCTGCACTTCTGGAGAGTTCTTTCCTCCATCGTAACAAGACTCTAGATCATTAATAATACTCTCTATAGTCGCATCAAGATTTTCCTTATCAGTAACTTTCCATGTATCAACAATAGCTCGAACTAAACGATGGCATAAACCACGTCGTTTACCATTAACATTTCGGTCTGCAACTGAATTCAAAAAGTGATAGACATCCTTATCCCATTTCTTATTGTACCCTACTTCAAAAAAGTCAGGATAATTCAACATTTCAATCTTACCTCCTGCTATGAAATCTTGACATTCTTTTAAAACATCAATTACAAAACGATTAGTTACTGCTGTAAAACCTGAAGTCAGAACAGAGAAGTGTATATCGTTACTTGCTGAACGCATCTGACGGTTGGTGTATGGCATAATACCCAACATGATATCGTCATGGTGAGGTCCTGTATGATAAACAGTTTCGTTTTCATCAGGTTTCATTCCTTTATCAAGCTTTCCTTTAATCGAGTCGATAACAGTTTGAACTGTTCCTTCATTTAAATTAGGAATTAAACTTGTATATGGATCTGCCTTTAAATCTTCAAGTGTTAGGTGGTGACCATACTTGTTTGATTTATTACAAAGATCGATAATTGATTTTTCAGTCTTAGTATGAGACCAATTTCCTGACTTGTAATATCTATTTACACTATCGGTTAGTTTGCAAGCTGCACCTGAAGTTAAATAAAAACGACTGTTCTTTTGACGTTGTAGGACGCTTGCTGGATAGATAGCATCTGGTTCACTTTCCAATGACCCTTTTACAATATCAGCCTTAGCTTCACCAGCTGCAAAAATAATAGAAACGGCATCTGGGTTATGCGTAATTGTATCCAAGCCAATTGTAATTACCAATCGATTTTTTGAAACTTCAATACCACCAAGGTCACCAGCTGCAACAGCCTGAGTTTCGAAATTCGTTTTAGTCAAACGTGTGGTTGAATAATGATCCGATCCTCGTGTGTTAAAGGCTATGTGACCATCAGGTCCAATTCCTCCTAAGAAGAATCCAATACCTCCTTTATCACGAATTTGCTGCTCGTAACCTGTACACCAATTATCAATCATGAAGATTGACTTTTGCTGCATTTCCTCAACAACACTTTTAGGATCGCGGTAGCGTAAAGATAAATCGATATTATAATCTGGGAATACTTCTAGAAAGTGCTTGTTATCAACCAATGGAATCTCATTGGAATTAATCAATAAAGAATTATCCTTCTCAAGACCAAAACCTTTTACATAGTAGTTCATTACATAGTTGTAAAAACTATTGTGCTGATCAGGATCAATTGGATAAAATTCATCGATCTGAACGAACTCCAATCCTCGAAGATCCGGCTTTGCCATAGAATCCAAACCGTACTTACTACGAATATCAAGACCTTTATTATTGTTCCAGTTCTCTAAAAGATACTGTGTGTATTTAATGAAATACTCAGGCGTTTTACCTGTAGGTAAACTAATAACACCTTGAGGGTTTTGCTCTGCCCACTCCAAAAAGCGAAGTGAAGCCATTAAACCTAATTTTGGAAAATTATCAACCTCTACATAAGGAATTTTTGTGGTGATCTCCTTAACACCAGACAATTCGTAGAATGCTTGTTCTACCTTTGAATCGAATATATTTTTCATCTGATTATATATTATTTAATTGCTTATTGCAATCTTCAACAAATGTTTTCATTTCTGAAAACTGTTCTTCCATACTGACTAATAACTTATATTGCGCGTGAGTACGAATTAGGTTGTGTTCTGTTGATTTTGTTTTATAGTATTTGTCGCCATCGATATAGTCCATTAAAAATCGAAGAACTTGCTCGAAGGTTATATATTTTGCAGAAAAAGCTAAGTATTCAAGCTCTGATTCTGTCAAAAACGAAGTTGCTTCCTGAAGATACCCCTTAGTGAATCCTTTGAAAATCTCGATATCCATTCCCACATTTTCAAGATTCTCATCATCTTCTAAACCAGTATTGGTATAAGAACGCATGGCATCTCCAAAGTCATTCAACACGGTACTATTAAGGACGGTATCCAAATCAATGACGCACAATACATCTCCTGCTTTATCAAACAGGATATTATTAATTTTTGTATCGTTATGAGTTACACGGGTAGGAATTGTTCCATTTTCAACCAATGCCCAAAACTTCAGCATCTCTTCCCTTCTACTCTCTACCCAAGCAATTTCTACTGCAAGCTTGTCCTTACGACCAACAGGATTTTTTTGTAATATTTCATCCCACTGCTCGAAACGAAATCGGATATTGTGAAAGCCAGGAAGAATATCAACCAAAGGCTCTTTCATATCTGATAACATAGCTTGAAACTTACCAATACCTCTACCTCCAGCCAAAGCAAGCTCTGGACTGTCTGCTGATTCATAAGTCAAGTTATCCTTAATAAAAAGACACACGGTCCAATAGTTACCCTCTTCATCAATAAAGAACAATTCATTTTCTTTTGTGAAGATAAGTGTCATTGCCTCTCGACTGGTATCCCCACCTACAGCGGTAATCTTCGATTTAAGATGAGTCGTCACTTTCTGGATATTCCCCATCATTCCAGGAACATCTTTGAAAATATTTTTATTTTTTCTTTGTAACAGATAGTCTGGATCTGTTTCACCAACCGTTTTTACGAAAAACGTATCGTTAATAAAGCCTTCACCTAGAGGTCTAATATTTTCAATATTACCCTCTAACTGAAACTTCGATGCGATATAATTTAGGTCTTTGCTCATTTGTTCTTATTTATTCCCTACAAAATATTCCTCTTCACAAGGCTAATCATCTTTTATTTCCAAGATTTTAGCTTACACCCTTTTACAGAATAAAAAAGAATAAACAAGTAACAAGGTACCATTAACCAATAAGCTTGCTGACTTCCGAATGTATCGGATAAACTACCCCATAACAATGGCATAATGGCACCACCTGAAATAGCCATGATAAGCAAAGCAGAACCCGTATTTATGAAACGTCCTAGATTTGACAATGCAAGTGGCCAAATAGCTGGCCAAACCAATGCATTAGCAAAGCCAAATAACGCAACAAAAATGACAGAGGTAATACCAGATGTGAAGATCACACCTAATGAGAAAACGACACCAAATATGGCTGATAATTGTAGTGCAAATCGTTGAGAAATGACACGCGGTATAAGTGTGATTCCCAACAAATACCCCACAACCATAGTTACCATAGTGTAAGATGTGAAGGCTTTAGCAACATTCATTTCAATACCCAATGAGATTCCATATTGAATAATTGTATCACCTGCCACAACTTCGGCACCTACATAAAAGAATAAAGCTAAAACACCCAAAATTAAATGAGGGAAATCAAAAATATTTTTCTTATTTGAGTTATCCTCAACTTCATCATCACCATTTTTTGTTACGTCAATTTCAGGAAGTGGAGCCATACGAACACCAAATCCCATAAGGAAAAGAACAATAGTCATCACAATATATGGATTGATAACACGAGCAGCCAATGTATCCAAAGCTGTTACTCGAGCAACAGCATCCATTGCTTCCAAGCTTTGTTTAAAAGCATCACCATCATTTAGGATATAATAAGCAAGAATCAATGGTGCCATAGCACCTGCAAACTTGTTACAAATTCCCAAAACACTGATTCGACGAGCAGCGCTTTCCTTTGGTCCAATAACGGTTACATATGGATTTGATGCTGTTTGCAAAATCGCAAGACCAGTACCCATAACAAAAAGTCCGGTTAAGAAAGTTAGGTAAGTTCTAGACATAGCTGCAGGAATAAAAATAAGTGTTCCCACTGCCATTACCCATAAACCAACCATCATACCATTTTTAAAACCCAGCTTTTTTATAATCCAAGACGAAGGTAGTGCCATAATCGTATAAGCAATGTAGAATGCAAAAGCTACAAACATGGCCTGAAAATCGGAAAGGTCACAAGCTATTTGTAGATACGGAATTAAAATTCCGTTTAGCCAGGTAACAAAGCCAAAAACAAAGAACAAAGCTCCAATGATGATCATTGGTAAAACAAAGTTCTTAAATGAAGATTGAGATGTACTCATTATGTATTGGGTTTTTAAGGTTGAAATCGATTTGTATTAGTGATTATAACTTATCGATTTAATTAGTTTTGATTATTCATTAACTGCTTAACGCATTCTGCCAAATCTTTAGCATACTTTTCTGTTGTTGCTTCAGAATAAATACGAATGATTTGTTCCGTATTCGATTTTCTCATATGTACCCATCCTTCAGGAAAAGTGATTTTCAATCCGTCAATGGTATTACTTGGGTAATCGATAAATTTTCTACGAACTTTCTCAATAATAACATCTAAATCCGTTACACCATCTAGTTCGACTTTCTGTTTTTCAATTTTATAATCAGGGTAAGTGGCACGCAATTCAGCAGAAGTCATTTTACTTTTAGCCAAAAAAGTCAGGAATAAGGCAACACCAACTAAGGCATCTCGTCCATTGTGTAGCTCAGGATATATAACTCCTCCATTTCCTTCTCCGCCAATAACTGCATTTTGCTTGTTCATTTCTCGAACAACATTGACTTCACCAACCGCTGATTCAAAAAATTCTACGCCATGTTTTTCTGCAATTCCACGCAAAGCCATAGTCGATGACAAATTCGCAACCAATGCTCCTTTTGTGTTCTGTAGAATATAATCTGCAACTGAAACCAAAGTGTACTCTTCACCAAAAGGAGCCCCATCATTACAAACAAGAGCCAAACGATCTACGTCGGGATCAACAATGATTCCTAGATCCAATTGCGTATTTTTAACCAAGTCACTTATTTCTACAATATTCTCAGGAAGTGGTTCAGGATTATGAGCAAAATGACCATCAGGAATACAATTAATTTCTGTCACTTTATTTACTCCTAAAGCCTTTAATAAGCGAGGAATAGCAATACCACCAACCGAGTTAACAGCATCTACAGCAACAGAAAAACCTGCAGCTTTAATAGCATCAATATCTACTAGTTTTAAGTCAAGGATATGCTGAATATGCTTATCCAAATAATTTTCTTCCGCAGTATAGTTTCCTAAATCATCTACTTCGTTATAGTTGTAGTTTTTATCTTCTACCAACTTAAGAATATCCTTACCATCCTGATCGGAAATAAATTCCCCTTTAGAATTTAACAACTTAAGAGCATTCCAGTTTTTAGGATTGTGACTAGCCGTAATGATAATTCCTCCACCCGCATTCATGTCAGTCACAGCCATTTCTACCGTTGGGGTTGTCGCCAAGCCAAGATCGATTACTTCAACTCCTACCGAAATTAAAGAACCTACGACGAGCTGATTGACCATTTCGCCACTGATTCGCGCATCGCGTCCAATCACAAGTTTTTTATTAGCGCCACTATTTTGCAGCCACATGCCAAAAGCTCCTGCAATACTCACGATATCCATTGGAGTTAAAGCTTGCCCTGGTCTACCGCCTATAGTGCCTCTAATTCCAGATATTGATTTT
>Ga0209272_10000293_pt1 | contig 48292 bp, 48 predicted proteins | sample tdDd002_FD_187125 | JGI IMG/M metagenome (GOLD analysis project Ga0209272, IMG submission 187125) | Marine sediment microbial communities from the Atlantic coast under amendment with organic carbon and nitrate - tdDd00.2 (SPAdes)... | ecosystem: Environmental > Aquatic > Marine > Coastal >...
ATGGTCTCTGAATCAGTAGAAATCTATAATCAGATGAGGCCTCATACGGCGCTAAAATACAAAACGCCCGATGAAGTACATCGAGCGTTTTAACTAAAAAAGTGTCAACCCATATCAGGACGGGTCATGCTTTTACGAGATTACAGAACCATCGCTGCAATCCAGCCAAAGACGATCAATGGGATGTTGTAGTGAATAAACGTAGGTACTACCGTTTCCCAAATGTGTTCGTGTTGCCCGTCAGCGTTTAGACCTGATGTCGGACCTAACGTTGAATCAGACGCCGGAGAGCCTGCATCTCCTAGAGCAGCGGCTGTGCCAACAAGTGCAATGGTTGCCATTGGCGAGAAACCAAATGCAGCCGCAAGAGGGACGTATATAGTCGCTAGAATTGGAATTGTGGAGAATGATGAACCAATACCCATAGTGACGAGTAAGCCCACCACAAGCATAAGCAGAGCTGCCATTGGTTTGTTATCGCCAATGCTGGTAGCAAGTGCTTCAACCAAAGATTCGACACCGCCAGTTTGCTTCATCACGGCAGCAAAACCAGCAGCTGCGATCATGATGAAACCAATCATTGCCATCATATGAACGCCTTTGGTAAAGACATCGTGTGTCTCTTTCCATGCGATAACACCACCAAAGGTAAACACCATGAAGCCAGCAAGACCACCGATGATCATCGAGCCGGTAGAAAGCTGTACAGAAAGCGCTGCAACAATACCTAGTGCTGCGACTAGGATGTTCTTCTTGTTGATAGTTGCTGTTTCTTGAGTTACTTGAGTAAGCTCAGTTTCCTGATACTCGCGCGGCTTGCGGTAACTAAAGAAAATCGCAGTCAGCAGACCAAAGATCATACCCGCAGCAGGTAGTAGCATTGCGACCGGAACTTGGCTCGCAACGACGTTTTCTAGGCCATTATCATGCAAGTTCTTTAGCAAGATATTGTTTAAGAAGATACCGCCGAAACCAACAGGTAACACCATGTAAGGAGTAACAAGGCCGAAAGTTAAGACACAGGCGATCATACGACGGTCTAGTTTCAACTTTGCGAATACGCCTAGAAGAGGTGGAATCAAAATAGGAATAAAGGCGATATGGACAGGAACTACGTTTTGTGAAGACATAGTGACTAACACCAATGCGATTAGCACCGCATATTTTAGGCCAGTCGAAGCTGCGCCGTTTTCTTGGCCGTGGATTCGTTTGATTACACTGTTGGCTAGAAGGTCAGTTATACCTGATTTCGAGATAGCAACAGCGAAAGTTCCAAGCATTGCATAACTCAGTGCGATGGTTGCACCACCCCCTAAGCCACTTTCGAATGCAGAGACAGCATCGTTAAGGCTCATACCAGAAACTAAACCACCGACAATGGCACTGAATGTCAGAGCGACAACGACATTCACGCGCATCAGTGCTAGTACCAGCATGATACATACGGAAATTACAACAGGATTCATAGTTTTCTCGTTTGTTGTGTTTACTTATTCATTATTATTTTCAGCATCGGCTTCAATCAGTGGCCAACCACCAAGGGCTTTCCATTTATTGACGATGCCACAAAAAAGTTCTGCCGTTTTTTGTGTGTCATATAAGGCAGAGTGGGCTTCTTTGTTGTCAAAATCCATCCCTGCGGTTTTACACGCTTTAGCTAATACAGTTTGGCCGTAAGCCAGTCCGCTTAGTGTTGCCGTGTCAAACGTAGCGAAGGGGTGGAAAGGGACGCGTTTTAACTTGCTACGTTCACTCGCTGCCATAACAAAGTTATGATCGAATGTTGCATTGTGCGCGACAATGATGGCACGGCTGCAATCAGCGGCTTTTTGCTCTTTACGTACAAGCTTGTAAATTTCTTTGAGGGCTTCAGATTCGGGGATAGCACCGCGAAGTGGGCTGAAAGGGTCACGTAGGCCAATAAAGTCGAGCGCTTCTTTTTCAAGGTTTGCACCTTCGAAGGGTTCAACTTGGAAGTGAATAGTTGAAGCAGGCTGGAGATCACCGTTCTCGTCCATTTTAAGGGTTACGGCGCAGATTTCTAATAGTGCATCAGTTTTGGCGTTAAACCCTGCGGTCTCAACGTCAATGACTACCGGGAAATAGCCTCGAAATCGTTTTTTAAGCGTCAGTGCTTCGTTTTCTACAGTCATGTTGGTCTAATATTATGTGACAAGGGCAGCATTATTGCAGATTCTTTAAGCAAGCAAAACCGCATTGTCGAATTAATCACAAAGCTTTATTGATAGATTTATTTGTTACTTCTTTGTCCAGAGCAATAGGGAGATTGGCGAGCTTCTTGCATTATGATTAACGTCTTTATAGAGTGCGGCAAAATCCCGCCTCGAATCATGCTGTACAAAGAGAATCGACACACTATGAAAAAGCTGTTTGCAACAGGACTAACATTAACACTGACGACAATTGCAGGACATGCTGCTGCAATGGATGTCCGATATGTTGCCGCGCCTCAGCAGTCACAATGGCAAATGATTGCAAACACGCCGCTAGAGTGCCGTATGGTTCACCCAATCCCCAATTATGGTGACGCAGTGTTCTCTTCGCATGCGAGCAAGAAAATTAACTTAGATTTTGAACTTAAAATGAAACGACCGATGGGCCAAACCCGAGATGTGTCGTTGATCTCCATGCCACCTTCATGGCGCCCAGGTGAGGGAGCGAGTCGAATTACTAATATTCGTTTCTTCCAACAATTTGATGGTTACGTTGGTGGGCAAACGGCTTGGAGTATTTTAAGTGAACTAGAGAAAGGACGTTACCCAACGTTTAGTTATCAAGAGTGGCAGAGCCGCAATGAGCGTGTGGAAGTCGCCTTGTCTTCGGTGTTGTTTCAAAGTTCCTACAATGTGTTTAGTGACTGCATTGCCAATTTGTTGCCATACAGTTTTGAAGACATCGCGTTTACTATTCTTCACTACGACCGAACCAGCGTAGAACTCAACAAACAGTCGCAAAAACGACTGGCACAAATCGCAGAATACATTCGTCATAACCAAGATATCGATTTGGTATTGGTCTCCACGTATACCGACTCTGAAGACAGCAAGAGTGCGAGCCAAAACCTTTCAGAGCGCCGTGCTGAAGTATTACAAAACTACTTCAAATCACTTGGATTACCTGAAGATCGTATTCAGGTTCAAGGATATGGTAAGCGTCGACCTGTCGATGACAATGCGTCACCGATAGGCAAAGATCGTAACCGACGAGTAGTGATTTCTTTGGGGCGAACCCAAGTTTAGAAGAGATAGGAAAAGAGCCAGCAATGCTGGCTCTTTTTAATTGAGTTTGAATTTGGCGATGAGATTGCAGTTGGTCGCAGTATCTATATCTTGTACAAGTTGCGCTATCTTAGGGTTTGGATGACGTTTCATGAATTCGATTAACGCCTTTTTACAGCAGCCCATTGAATCAATGAAGGCATCGCAATCTGTGTTTGGACATTGCGGGACAAGAGTGAGGACTTTTTCAGAGGCGAGTTGTAGGTATTTCAGCTCATACTTGACGTCGCCGATGTTGCGCCAAAACATCGCCATGTTGTGACAAGATATGACGGAAATCATCAGGCGATCTTCTACCTCAATCTCTTCAGCATCCCCGATTCGTTCACTAATCGTCAGTGCTTGCTGATAATGTAGAATGCTGCGTAAGTGATCCTCATCATTCATTGCCATATCTGCAAGCAATGTATGTTTTTCCCACTCTGCAATACCCATGTCTTAATCTCCTCTATTCGAATAGCTTGAGATTAAGTGATAATCATTATCAAGTAAAGCTTAAAAAATAAGACAGTAGAGCACTGTCTTATTTTTGGATTTGATTCGAAGGTTAACCTTCTAAACCTGCAGATGCTGATTTGTTTTGAATTAACTCAATCATGTAGCCATCTGGGTCTTTGACGAAGGCAATATGAGTAGAACCACCTTTTACAGGGCCCGGCTCACGAGTCACGTTTCCGCCAGCGGCTTTAATAGTGTCACAAGTGGAGTAAATATCATCAACGCCGATTGCGATATGACCAAAAGCAGAGCCGAGATCGTATTCATTTGTGCCCCAGTTATAGGTTAATTCGATCACAGCACCTTGAGATTCATCACCGTAACCGAGAAAAGCCAAGGTATATTCATATTGTTTGTTTTCGTTAGTGCGGAGTAAGTTCATCCCCATGACTTTGGTGTAAAACTCGATTGATTTATCTAAATCACCTACGCGTAGCATAGTGTGTAGAATACGTCCGTTTGACATTGCTCGCTCTCCTAATTTTCTGGATATACTTTTTCTTTGAATTCACACAAATCTTCGATGATACAGCTGCCGCAGCGAGGCTTACGCGCCACACAAGTATAGCGACCGTGTAAAATTAGCCAGTGGTGCACATCGATCTTGAATTCTTTGGGTACGACTTTCAGCAGTTTTTCTTCAACTTGGTCAACGTTTTTACCCATCGCAAACTTAGTACGGTTCGATACACGATAAATGTGAGTATCTACTGCAATGGTTGGCCAGCCAAATGCGGTATTGAGTACGACGTTAGCCGTTTTACGTCCGACTCCAGGTAAAGCTTCTAACGCTTCACGGTTTTCAGGGACTTCTCCACCATGCTGTTCCAATAAGATTTTGCACGTCTTAATGACATTCTCTGCTTTGGAATTAAACAGGCCAATGGTTTTAATGTATTTCTTAACGCCATCAACACCGAGATCAAACAGCCCTTGTGGTGTGTTCGCAACAGGATAAAGCTTATCGGTCGCTTTATTCACACTAACATCAGTGGCTTGAGCTGATAGCAAAACGGCAATCAGTAGTTCAAAAGGCGTGCTCCAGTTGAGCTCAGTCTGCGGGTGTGGGTTATCGGCCCTTAACCGCTCAAGTATCTCTCGGCGTTTTTCTTTGTTCATGTTGAGGCTGCTTTCCAGTGTCAGTTATTGTTATTAATTGGTCACTCGTGCTCGTTCAATTGCTGGTTTTTCTTGTTTTGGCTGACGGGCAGCGAGCTGCTTATCAATGATGTTCTTTAGTGCGATGAGTAGACCGACGCCGATGAATGCGCCAGGTGGAAGCAGAGCGAGTAAGAAGCTGTTATCAAATTGGAACACTTCAATACGCAATACTTTTGCCCATTCTCCTAGCAAGAGATCTGCGCCATCAAACAAAGTGCCATTGCCAATGAGTTCGCGCATAGCTCCAAGTAATACCAGTACGCTTGTCATGCCCATACCCATCCAAAAGCCATCTTGCGCTGATGGAAGTACATCATTTTTTGATGCAAAAGCTTCGGCGCGACCAATGATAATACAGTTGGTTACGATCAAAGGGATGAAGATACCGAGTGATAAGTAAAGTCCGTACGCGTAGGCATTCATCAGAAGCTGTACGCAGGTTACCAGTGCAGCAATGATCATGACGAATACCGGTATGCGGACTTCTTTTGGCACGTAATCGCGAACCAAAGAGACAGTAACATTAGATCCGACCAATACCAGCAAAGTGGCAATACCTAACCCCAATGCATTAGTCACCGTTGAGGAAACGGCCAAAAGTGGACATAAGCCAAGCAGCTGAACAAGCGCCGGGTTGTTATCCCACATACCATTTTTAATTAGTGTTTTATGTTCACTCATTGTTGCCTCCACAATTTAGAGGTTGGCTGAGAATGTCTGTTCGGTGGTCGTTGACGTACTGAACCGTGTTTCTAACGGCTTTTACTACCGCACGTGGCGTAATGGTAGCGCCAGTAAATTGGTCGAACTGTCCACCATCTTTACGAACTTTCCAAGTTGATTGGTTTTCTTCGGTCAGCGTTTTACCGTTGAAACCTAAAATCCAATCTGTAACACGTAAGTCGATCTTATCACCTAACCCAGGGGTTTCTTGATGACTTAAAATCCGAGAACCTAAAACAGTTCCATCTTGCTTAATGCCGACAATGAGCTTGATTGCACCGTTGTAACCATCTGGTGCAATTGCTTCGATCGCTAGGGCAGATGGTTGGCCATTCAAGGTCGCCATATAAACAGGCATTGATTTATCTGTACCTAATGACGGATCAGTAATCAAGGTACACGCTTGGTATAAGTCATTATCGTGCAGGTCGTGAGGTATCACTTGGTTCAACACTGAAAGTAGCTGAGCCTGTTCTTGCTGCTGGATTTGGTCTTTGGTTAAGTAGTGGGTCAGTGCCACCACACCTGTGGAAGCACAAGCAAATATCGCGAGAACCGCACCATTTTTACGAATAGCGTTTAGCATGATGTTCCTTAGTGCCCGTATGTTCTAGGTTTGGTGTAGTAGTCAATCAGAGGGACACACATATTGCCAAGCAGTACGGCAAATGCGACGCCATCAGGGAAACCACCCCAGCTACGAATAATAAACACCATCGCACCGATGAAGGCACCAAAGATAAGTCGGCCTTTCACGGTTGTCGAGGCAGATACAGGGTCAGTAGCAATAAAGAATGCACCGAGCATGGTTGCGCCAGAGAATAGGTGCAACACAGGCGATGCTGTTTCACCTGGCGTGAATAGCATAAATAGGCCGCTCATTACTGTCAGCCCGAGTAAGAAGCTAACTGGAATATGCCAATTGATGACGCGCAGTTTGATTAAAATAAGGCCACCAACAAGGTAAGCCAAGTTGACCCACTCCCAACCGATGCCAGCTAAAGCTCCAAACTGAGGCTGAGACAAAGCTTCACTTGCTGTGCTGCCAGTATGAAGTGCCGTCTTAAAGGCATCTAGCGGGGTTGCCATTGTAATGCCATCAATACCAGCACGGATCTGCTGTAGTGATAAGCCATCTAAATTAAAGCCAGTAAAAATGAGAGAGAAGGCGTCTCCCATTGAAATTGAAGAGGCCTGCAACTCATTTGGCGATACCCAACTCGTCATCTGTACTGGGAAGGAAATCAGCAGGACGACGTAGGCTACCATTGCTGGGTTAAAGAGGTTTTGACCAATACCACCGTAGAGGTGCTTTGCGATTAAGATAGCAAAGACTAAACCTATGGTAATGACCCACCACGGAGACAGGGGAGGGATGGCAATCGCGAGTAACCAAGCTGTGACGAGAGCACTGTTATCACGCAGTGCTGACATAGGGTGACGTTTTCGCAGCACCATGACTAGGGCCTCTAAACTTAGCCCTATGATGATAGCAAGGAGCAACTGAATCACTGTCCCCCAACCAAAGAAGTAGGTTTGGGCAATGAGACCAGGTAGCGCACATAGCGCCACCCACTTCATTAGGTCAGGAGTGCTTCTACGACTGTGCGCGTGTGGTGAGCTGGCAATAAAAAAGGCCACTACTCTTTCTCCTCAAATTGTTTTTGTTGTTCCGCTTTTTCTTGCTGCGCTGCTTTGCGCGCTTTAGCGCGGGCGATAGCAGCGGCTACTGCGGCTTTCTTTGGATCGTCTGAATTGTTCTCAGCTTCAGGCGCAGATTCGGTTTCAACCTTATCAGCCTGCTGCGCTGCTTTGCGTGCTTTTGCACGGGCAACCGCTGCAGCAACTGCTGCTTTCTTCGGATCGTCTGAATTGTTCTCAGCTACAGGCTCGGACTCGGTTTCAACCTTATCGGCCTGCTGCTCCGCCTTACGCGCTTTTGCACGAGCAATCGCTGCGGCAACTGCGGCTTTCTTCGGATCGTCTGAATTGTTCTCAGTTTCAGGTACGGACTCGGTTTCAACCTTATCAGCCTGCTGCTCTGCTTTACGTGCTTTAGCACGGGCAATCGCTGCAGCAACTGCCGCTTTCTTCGGATCGTCTGATTTGTTCTCAGCTACAGGCTCGGACTCGCTTTCAACCTTATCGACCTGCTGCTCCGCCTTGCGCGCTTTAGCACGGGCAATCGCTGCGGCGACTGCTGCTTTCTTCGGATCGCCTGATTTGTTTTCAGCTTCAGGTGCGGATTCGGTTGCAACGTTATCAGTCTGCTGCTCCGCTTTACGTGCTTTAGCACGGGCAATCGCTGCAGCAACTGCCGCTTTCTTCGGATCGTCTGATTTGTTCTCAGCTACAGGCTCGGACTCGGTTTCAACCCTATCAGCCTGCTGCTCCGCTTTGCGCGCTTTCGCACGGGCGATGGCAGCCGCGATGGCGTCTTTTTTATCGCTAGAGTCGCTGGAATCAGGTGTTTCGCTCTGAGACTTTTTCGCTTTAGCGCGAGCAATCGCTGCCGCAACTGCGGCTTTTTTGTCTGTTGCAGGCGCTTCAGTTTCACCATTTTGCTGAGCGGCTTTACGAGCTTTTGCTCTTGCTACTGCCGCTGCGACCGCATCTTTCTTATCTTCTGATGTTTCATTTGGTTCAGCTTGTTGCGATTTTTGAGCTTTACGCTCTCGAGCTTCACGCTTGCGTTCTTCACGCAACTTCGCCATTTCTGAATTGTCAGGCTCTGAGCTGCCTGATTGTTGGGCTGCGGCTTGTTTGGCTTTTGCTTTGGCAATCGCAGCAGCAACGGCCGGTTTAACGCTAGCTTCTTCTGGCTTAGCTTCCGCTTTTTGAGCTTTAACACGAGCGATAGCAGCGGCAATGGCATCATCACCACCGCTTTGCTTCATGTCCTTACGGCGATCATTAGCGGCTTTCTTAAAGCGGTTTTCACGTTCCGCTTTATCACGCTCCATGCGCGCTTTCTTCTCTTCAAAGCGTATTTTAGCTCGCTCTGCCGCTTCGGCTTCTTCTTTGCGAGTTCGGATCTCGGCCTTTGCTTGACGGTAGTATTGAACCAGTGGAATTTCACTTGGGCAGACAAACGCACACGCGCCACACTCGATACAATCTTTGAGGTTTAGCTCTTCACACTTATCAAACTCTTCTGCTTTCGCATGCCACTGCAATTGCTGAGGGAGCAAAGAGGCAGGGCAAGCTTCCGCACATTGCCCGCAACGAATACACGCCATCTCATACTGATTCGGTGAGATCTCTTTACGTGTTGGCGCCAAAATGCAGTTCGCCGTTTTAGTAATAGGTACATTCGCATGCGGTAAGGTAAAGCCCATCATCGGGCCACCCATGATCAGGCGAGGTAGCTTTTTGTCTGCCTTGTAGCCAAATTCATCGAGTAGAGCCTGCACTGGCGTGCCGATTAGCGTCCACACGTTTTGAGGTTGCTTAAAGGTATCACCGGTTAAGGTCACGATACGTTCAACCAGAGGTTCACCGTCGCAAACCGCACGTTTAATCGCTTGCAGTGAACCAACGTTTTGCACCATAAGACCAATATCGGCTGGGATGCCATTTGCTGGCACTTCTTTATTGGTCAGTATTTTGATCAGTTGCTTTTCGCCACCGGATGGATACTTGGTTGGAATGACTCTAATGACGATATCTTTATCTGCTGCGGCTTTTTCAAGCGCGGCAACAGCGTGTGGTTTATTGTCCTCAATACCGATGATAGTCAGCTTCGGCTTTAAGATATGTTCGACAATTTCGATACCTTGAATGACTTCATTAGCATGCTTTTGCATCAACATATCGTCGGCAGTGATATAAGGTTCACACTCTGCAGCATTGACGATTAGAACCTCAGTGCGAGCTAGGCCTGATTGAATTTTCTTAGCCGTCGGGAACCCGGCACCACCCAAGCCTGAAATACCGGCTTGGCGAATGATTTCAATCAGTTCATCGGCTGAAAGTGTCGTGAAATCTTCAATGTGCTGACGTTCGATCCAGTTATCATCACCATCGGGTTGAATGACGATACATGTTTCCGCTAAGCCAGAAGGATGCGCGGTTGTTCTTAGTTCTATTGCTGTCACGGTGCCAGATGTTGGCGCATGGACCGGAAGCATAAAGCTAGTATCGTATTTGCTTAGCGCTTGTCCTTTTAGAACCTTATCACCCACATTGACCGTGATGGTGCCAGGTTTACCAATATGTTGCTTTACAGGTAATACGATTTCGCTAGGAATGCTGGCATGGGCAATATCCGTACTAATGGATTGCTGTTTGTTTTCTGGTGGGTGCACGCCTCCAGGAAAATCCCAGAGTGAGCCAGATTTTATTTGTTCGATTAATGACAACATACCAGTCCTTAATTCACACTATTCTGCGATGGTGCAGAATCGGTAATATCAACAACAGGAATGGCGTCCAATTGCCATTTCCAATTCGCTGTATTGGTTTCTACAGGGATCATTTCTATACAGTCAGTAGGGCAAGGTGCGACACACAAATCACAGCCTGTACATTCATCTTTAATCACTGTGTGTAGAGCTTTTGTTCCTCCAACAATGGCGTCAACAGGGCACGCTTGGATACATTTAGTACATCCAATACACATATCTTCGTGAATAAAGGCGACGGTTTTTACCGCATCGAGATCGTGAGCCGATTCGGTTGCTTCAACGCCCATAAGGTCGGCAAGTTTTTCAATCGTTGCTTGGCCTCCTGGTGGACACTTGTTGATCGCGTCACCATTAGCAATGGCCTCAGCGTATGGTCGACAACCAGGGTAACCACACTGACCACACTGGGTTTGTGGCAGAATCGTATCGATTTGGTCAACAATGGGATCCGCTTCTACTTTAAAACGGATGGAAGCAAAACCAAGAATCGCTCCAAATAGGGCAGCCAGTGCTGCAACGGCAAATACCGCAATTAAGATCGCACTCATTACAGTTTCACCAAGCCAGTAAAGCCCATAAATGCTAGCGACATTAATCCTGCTGTGATCATAGCAATGGACGCGCCCTTAAAGGGAGCGGGTACATCTGCCGCATTGATTCGTTCGCGCATTGAAGCAAATAGGATCAGAACTAATGAGAAGCCCACTGCAGCGCCAAAGCCATAGATAATGGATTCGATGAAGTTATGGTTCTCATTGATATTGAGAAGCGCAACACCTAGTACCGCACAGTTCGTCGTGATGAGAGGGAGAAAGATCCCTAGCAGGCGATATAAGGTTGGGCTAGTTTTATGAACCACCATTTCTGTAAATTGCACCACAACAGCGATCACAAGAATGAAGCTCATCGTACGCAAATACTGTAGCCCCAAAGGTTCGAGAATGTAGCTTTCGACAAGGTACGCGCACACTGAGGCTAAGGTCAGCACAAATGTTGTAGCTAACCCCATGCCTATTGCAGTTTCGAGTTTTTTTGACACGCCCATAAACGGACATAGGCCCAAAAACTTCACCAGTACAAAGTTGTTGACTAGGACAGTGCCCACCAACAACAAAAGATATTCGGTCATAGTTATTTATTTAGGAAATTCCGATCCCGATATTATCCTGCTTTGCCCGTTCAATAACAACCAAGGAAAGATAAGGTTTTATATTCTTGACTAAAAATTATACGAGATTGTGTTAGGAAAGTTGAAAAAATACGAGGAAATAGGGGAATTGGCGTCCCAATCTTTGCTCCGATGAATAGTTAACGATTCTCTAAGCCAGAAAGAAGGGACGCCCCAAAGTTATGATAGGGCTAAAACGGGATTAATAGCCTTTAAAAAAACCGCCGTCTAAAAGGATGTTTTGCCCAGTCATATGATTACTCAAAGGCCCGAGAAGCGCTGATACCGCATCGACAACGTCTTGAACAGAAGCATATTTACGTAGAGGAATATTATTGGTTTCGCTTTTCATTTGCGTTTCGAAATTGACACCGTTTGCTTGCGCTTTTTGTTCCATTTTATTGGTGTAGCTTTCGGTCATTACTCCTCCTAGCGAGAGAGTATTGACGGAAATACCGAATTCACCGAGCCCTAGTGCCATCGTTTTAGCTTGTCCTAACCATGCACTTCTTAGGCAGTTGTTGGTGCTGTAATGTGATAGTGCGTTTTTGCTACTTAAACCGGATATGAGAACAATCTTTGCACCATGATTAATTCGCTCATTTTCAACTAAGTATTTCAATAAGCTCAGTGGGCGAATGAAATAGTTTTGGTACAAATCGAGCCAGGTTTCGTTGTCTGGAAAAATAGACTGAGATGGCGGTATTCTCGGAATAATAAATACGATTTGATCAAGTTTATCTTGATTAGCGATAGCGTGTGCTGCGGAGTTAATGCTGCCATCATCACTAAAATCAAGAGAAACAGGGTGACATTTCTCAGTCATATTTGTGCACAACTCCGCCAGCTTATCTTTATTTCTTCCGGCTAACACTAAATTACCTGATAGATACTGAGCGATAGCGCTTCCCATTCCGCTGGTGGCGCAGGTGATTAAGGTTGTTTTCATTCCTAATTTCCTCTTGAAATGACAGTAAGTAAGTTGTCTTTGTAGTGGTTACTTACTTTCAGTTCATATTTTTGGCCCTTAACGTTGATGATGACCTGATGGCTATCCTTTGACGCTTTGATATCAACATTATCTCCAACTTGAAGTAGCTCTTGGTTGACTAAAGTTGAACGGTTGATGCGTATTAAAGCCAAAGGGAAAGATTGCTCTAAGTCGACTAGGGAGCTTTTTATTTTCGTGGATAGACCTGATTTGTAGATCACCTTGGAATAAGGATGGCTATAAGTGATTAGTACGACGTCTTCATTGAGTGCAAAGGCGCGTTTATTACTGTTTATTATCTTGCATATGTTTTCAATCTGTTGACGTTCTGGTGGGATTGCCGGTGCGTCATTTTCTTCGTATGACTTTGTTGGGGTATGGTTAAGTAGTATCAGTTTGATTAAGGCAAAGAAGGCGGCGAAACTTAACAGTTCTGCTAGAATGAATAGACTTAAGCTACTGACAAAATACTTATCTTGGAAAGAGGTTAGCTTTTCTGCCAGGTAGTAGTTTACGACAGCTATTTTTTTGTTGCCCATTGTGATTGGTAGTGAGTTTGAGTTCACTTCAATCCGAGATGCTCTAGTGGTTAGCTTTGGAATGGAGGTATCCGCGGTGCAGAGTTCCAATATATCGCGATTGTTTGAGGTAAAGCTGTGTATGGTGACTTGAATGCACATATCAGCGTCAATATTGGATTGCTCGTAGGCGGATATAAATCGTTGCAAACTAGAGCGTATTCCATCGGTGTTGAAAGTGTAGATATCATCAAGAAACGCATCGGTTTTTGTCCACCCTTCTATCAATGCTCCCGCTAAGCTGTCATTAGGGGCTTTGCTTTCCAACGTATTGAAGTAAGCGATCACCAACATAGCCTGGGTGAGTATCATCAGCAGCGCTGCAAGAGCGATTTGGCGTAACTTGGAGCGTTGATTACTCGCCATGTTCAGTTTCTCTCAGCGATAAAGTTTCAATCCATTGGTTTCCTTGAGCAGAGACTTCGAACAAGTACATTGGCTTTCTATTATGACCCGTATTGTTGATCGAGATAGCTTGGCCATCCATTACCGTGAGGTAGTCAGATTGGCTGATGACATGAAGGGCTTGCTTTTTGCTCTTGAGCTCGGTGAGTTGCTGGAGTTCACTCTCAATCAACTTAATTAAGTCAAACGAGTAGGTGCTCAAAAATGAGTTGGGGTTTGCAGAGCAATAAGTATTGGCATAAGAGCCAAAAAGCTCCTTGGTTGGCCCTTTGGTTTCACCATTCCAATTTTTTAAAAATCTCAACGTGATATTAGGCGATACCTTTTCGATGATGTCATAAAATTCTTTTCTTCCGCCAACGGAGTCCGGACCAAGAATAGATAGGTTTTCTTTATCATAGAGATCCAACTCATGATAGAGAAGGGCAATGTGAGGGTTAAATAGAGGCGCGAAGATTGTGTCGCCGGATTGGATTTCTTCAACAATTTTTGGCATTGAGTCGGTGCTAAAGTCGTGAACAGTGACTTTTAAGTCGGGACGCTTCTCCAAAACCAAGCGTAAAAACGCTCCCGCTATTTCAACTGAGTAACGGTTGGATTTTGACCTCACAATATGGAGCGGTTCGCGAGTGGTTTGGCTCAGGTAGTAGTGTGCGAGCAACTCAGCTTGATAAAGATTTGAAGCCATAATTGAAAGTCCCAGCTGAGTGTCTTTTATAATATTCATTGCGGTTGCAGATGTAACAAAGGGAATGCCAGCAGGAGTTAGAAAGTCAGCTGCAGCTTCAGCTTCTTTAGATAACAATGGTAGTAAAACAATATCGACGTCATTATTGATAAGTTTAAGTGCCGCTTGAACACTTCCACTAGCTGAACGATTATTTTCAACAAAGATAAAATCTACGTTTGGATACTGATTGTTTAAGGAATTTGTTGTGCTTTTTAAAATACACATTTTCTCCATATTCGATCGGGAGCTATTTTCTGTCGTCTGACCAATAATAATTCCAACTTTATATGGATGATTTTCTTTAGCATGTGCTTGAAAAGTCATACCAGCACCTAGTGCTAATAACATCAAGTTGCATACCTGGTGTTTTTTTGCCCAGAAGAATTTAACTAAACTCATCTGTTTCCCCTGCATTTTGTTACATCTAAAAGGTGTGAATTTGATTTTATCTGTATGTATTTTAAAAGTTTTTCTATTGTTTTGATGTTTTTTTATTTTTTTGATTACAGCAACATCAAATTATAATTGAAGTTAATGATAACTTAAATATCATGGACTCTTCTATGCGACTGTTTGGTTGATTAATAACGCTTTATCGAACAAAAATCAGACGGGAATATGCAGCTATGATAAGCGGATTCTCTTACTTTATGGCAAGTTAGATGGGTTAAATAAAAATATAAGCTAATAGGTATTTAGTTCTAGAATTTTGTCGTTATACGAGTGTTGTTTCAGATTAAATACCAAGTGTATAGATAGCATCATATTTAGTGGTTAAAAACCAAGTGCATGTAAAAGATAATAAAACACGTCTGGCTAGGGCGTATAACTAAGGGCTTAGTTCTTAGTTTAAAGCCCGAACATTGTTCGGGCTTTTTTATTTATGTTCATAAAAAAGCAATATAGTGAGCGACTAGAGAGGCGCGTTCATTTGGAGTGAACGCTGAGTACAGAGAGACGGAAAGTCGAGAACATATGAACGCAAAAAGCCGTGTCGAAAGACACGGCTTTTTTAAATTTGGCTCCTCCTGCTGGGCTCGAACCAGCGACCTGCGGATTAACAGTCCGTCGCTCTACCAACTGAGCTAAGGAGGAATCGATTAATCGGGCCGAATATTAGCGATCGCATCTACTAGTGTCAATACCTCAGAACCCCAAAAAAGCGATTTTTTAGTGAATTAAATTTCTTTACTTCCTTGCAGGCCACGTCGGCTAAAGGCTAGCTTTACTTATCCACCAAAATTGTGGATAACTGTGTTAATTAAACTTGAGCAATTGTTAAACAGGGAAAAACAAAGAGAATAGAGTGAAAAATAATCAATCAAGATCTTTGACTAAGCAACTGTATAATAAAGCATCATTGATGGTTAAAGCGTAATTGGTTCAAAAAACGATCAAGCAGATCGGAAAACGATCAGGTAAAAATACAAGTAAAATGTGAATAAGCTGTGTGTGAAGGAGTTACGATTTTGAGAGGAGATCTCTAGTAGGGCGAAAGATAGTAACAGGATTGAAATCGATGATCTAGCACTTGCTATGCAAAATAATTAAAACAGGGTTATATTTTTTCCATAGCTATTGTTTCTGTATATTTATACAGTCACAATGGACGGCTGCGGCGTTTCTTTAATAGTTGAGGTTTCCATGCGTAAAGTTTTTGATTTGGTGTCGGATTATCAACCTTCAGGTGATCAGCCAACGGCGATTAACCAATTACTTGAAGGGTTAGACTCGGGGTTAGCTCACCAAACATTATTGGGTGTAACTGGCTCTGGTAAAACCTTTACATTGGCAAACGTGATTGCAACAGCGCAAAGACCGGCTATCTTATTGGCGCCAAATAAAACACTGGCGGCGCAGCTATACGGAGAGATGAAGTCTTTTTTCCCAAACAATGCGGTGGAGTATTTTGTCTCTTACTACGATTACTACCAGCCAGAAGCGTATGTACCAACAACCGACACCTTCATTGAGAAAGATGCATCGGTTAACTCCCATATTGAACAAATGCGCCTGTCAGCGACTAAGGCGTTGCTAGAGCGAAAAGACGCCATCATTGTCGCTTCGGTTTCTGCAATTTACGGCTTAGGTGATCCAGAAGCTTATCTACAAATGATGCTGCATATTCGCCGCGGCGATGTTATGGACCAGCGTGACATCCTACGTCGATTGGCTGAACTTCAATATAGCCGCAATGATGTTGCTTTTGAGCGTGGTCAGTTTCGAGTTCGAGGGGAAGTGATTGATATCTTCCCTGCTGAATCTGATCAGGATGCCGTGCGCATCGAAATGTTCGACGATGAAATTGACTGTATTAGTATTTTCGACCCTCTAACTGGTGTGGTAAAGCAAAGAGATTTGGCGCGATTCACTATTTACCCTAAAACGCACTATGTAACGCCAAGAGAGCGTATTCTTGATGCAATCGAGAAGATAAAAGTTGAATTAGAAGATCGCAAAAAGTACTTACTTGAGAACAATAAATTGTTGGAAGAGCAGCGTATCTCCCAGCGTACCCAGTTTGATATCGAAATGATGAATGAACTTGGTTTTTGCTCAGGGATAGAAAACTACTCCCGTTATCTCAGTGGACGTAATGAAGGGGAAGCGCCCCCAACCTTGTTTGACTACTTACCTCATGATGGATTGTTAATTATCGATGAGTCTCACGTCACAGTGCCGCAAATTGGCGCCATGTATAAAGGGGACCGCTCACGAAAAGAAACCTTAGTCGAGTTTGGTTTCCGTTTACCATCTGCGTTAGACAATCGACCAATGCGTTTTGAAGAGTTTGAATCTATCGCGCCGCAAACCATCTTCGTCTCGGCGACGCCAGGTAATTATGAGCTTGAGAAGTCCGATGGTGAGATTGCCGATCAAGTTGTGCGTCCAACTGGTTTGCTTGACCCTGAGTTGGAAGTGCGACCGGTTGCTACCCAAGTTGATGACTTGCTGTCTGAGATACATATCCGCGCAGCGAAAGATGAACGAGTGTTGGTGACAACCCTAACCAAACGTATGGCGGAAGATTTAACTGAATATTTAACTGAACATGATGTGCGCGTTCGTTACCTACACTCTGACATTGATACCGTTGAACGGGTCGAAATAATTCGAGACCTACGTTTAGGTGAGTTTGACGTCTTAGTGGGCATTAACTTATTGCGAGAAGGTTTAGATATGCCAGAGGTCTCTCTGGTCGCCATTTTAGATGCTGATAAAGAAGGTTTCTTACGCTCGGAACGCTCTCTCATTCAGACGATTGGCCGCGCGGCTCGAAACTTACAAGGTAAAGCCATTCTTTATGCGGACTCTATTACTAAGTCGATGAAAAAAGCGATGGATGAGACTAGTCGTCGCCGCGAAAAACAACAAGAATACAATCTAAAAATGGGGATAGAACCACAAGCGCTAAAACGTAATGTGAAAGATATTATGGAGCTGGGGGATATTACCAAGAGTAAGAAACAGCGTGCGAGTAAAACAGTACCTCTATCTAAAGTGGCAGAGCCTTCACAAAGCTATGATGTGATGACGCCTCAGCAATTGGAGAAAGAGATCAGCAAGCTTGAAGCACAGATGTATCAACACGCCCAAGATTTAGAATTTGAATTGGCTGCGCAGAAGCGAGATCAAATTGATTCCTTGCGCCAGCAGTTCATAACTAATAGTTAAAGCTTGCAAACGAACCAAAGTCGTAGGCAAAAAAATAGCCAATAGAGATCTGCTCTATTGGCTGTAATTTGTGAATACTAAGTTCACTAACAACGTCAGTTGGCTAGGTGACCCCTGAGGGTCATAATATTTTTAGCAGATACCGTGCCAAAATTTTGTGTCAGATTTGACCGAAAAAGGGGATAATTTGATAAAAAATGCACTTCCAGTTTGCAAAATGCAAAGCGCAATGCAATCATTTATACAAATTGCAATGCATTAACTGGCTAGGATATGCAAGACAACACACAAAATCCCAAAGCAAAGTATTTGCTTATGGTGGAGGATACTGCTTCCGTTGCAGCCCTTTACCGCTCCTATCTCACTCCATTGTGTATCGATATTAATATTGTTGGTACCGGCCGAGATGCGATCGAAAGCCTTAACTTTCGTACGCCAGACCTTATCTTACTCGATTTACGCCTCCCAGACATGACAGGTATGGATGTTCTTTATGCCGTGAAGAAAAAAAATCCGGATGTACCGGTCGTCTTCATGACAGCACATGGATCTATCGATACTGCCGTTGAAGCGATGCGTCATGGTGCTCAAGATTTCTTGATTAAACCGTGTGAAGCTGACCGGCTGCGTGTCACGGTGAACAATGCACTGCGCAAAGCAAATAAGTTAAAAAACGAAGCTGACTATCCAGGCAATCAGGGTTATCAAGGCTTTATCGGCAGTAGCCAAACCATGCAAGCGGTATATAGAACCATAGATTCAGCCGCATCCAGCAAGGCCAGTATTTTTATTACTGGTGAAAGTGGTACAGGTAAAGAAGTGTGTGCTGAAGCGATTCATGCCACCAGTAAACGTGGTGATAAGCCGTTCATTGCTATTAACTGTGCGGCTATTCCTAAAGATTTGATCGAAAGTGAACTGTTTGGTCATGTAAAAGGGGCGTTTACCGGTGCTGCGACAGACAGACAAGGGGCGGCTGAACTTGCAGATGGTGGTACGTTGTTTCTCGACGAACTGTGCGAGATGGACCTAGATTTGCAAACCAAGTTATTGCGTTTTATTCAAACAGGTACTTTTCAGAAAGTAGGCTCGTCTAAAATGAAAAGTGTGGATGTACGTTTTGTCTGTGCGACAAACCGTGATCCTTGGAAAGAAGTTGAGGAAGGGCGCTTCCGAGAAGATTTATACTATCGTTTATATGTTATACCGCTTCACTTGCCACCACTGCGTGAGCGTGGGGATGACATTATTGAGATAGCTTATTCATTGCTTGGCTTTATGTCTAAAGAAGAGGGAAAAGACTTTATTCGCCTTTCACCACAAGTGGTGGATCGTTTTGCAAGCTATGAGTGGCCTGGAAACGTACGTCAGTTACAGAATGTGTTGCGAAACGTCGTGGTACTAAATAACGGCAAAGAGATTGACTTGCCAATGCTACCGCCGCCATTGAATAAGCCAACTGAAAATCATATTCGGATTGAACTACCGGAGAACGATGAGCCATCTGTTCAAGATATCTTCCCATTATGGGTGACAGAAAAGAGAGCGATTGAGCTGGCAATCAAAGCGTGTGATGGCAATATTCCCAAGGCTGCAGGTTATTTGGATGTAAGTCCATCAACGATTTATAGAAAGCTACAAGCTTGGAATGTGAAGGAAACTCAGTAACTATCATGGATGTATTAAATCAAGACAAAATAGATCGACTGGCTAGTGAAATTGGCGCAGATAATGTACCGATTTTGCTGGATATCTTTCTTGGAGAGCTCGCTCAATACATGTCGAAACTGACATCAGATCCGGACCTCGATGTGACCTCTTACTTGAAAGAGATCAGTCATGCTTTGAAAAGCAGTGCGGCGAGTTTTGGTGCTGAATCGTTGTGCGCTTATGCGATTGAAATTGATTCTATGGCTAAGGCTGGACAAGCTTTTGATTTAGAGTCAACTAAACAGAATATGGTCGCGCTGCTCAAAGAGACGGAGCAGCGCTATCAGGAATTAGTCGCTCAGTAGTAATTGAATCGCGTCATGCAGTTTTTCTCGGTCATGACGCCAATCTCTGTTTGGTGAGGCAAGTGGCACAGTAACGCAGTTCCATTGAGCTAAATCTGAGTGCGGCTCTTCACCAAGTACAATATCTATTTGACGACCTTGGCAGGCACGTTCACACCATTCCAACTTCTCTTGCAGGCTCATTTTTCCAGCCGGGCCAAATTCAGGTGAGAGGTTTTCTACAAAAATGAGCTTCGCTTTTTTATTGTTAGCGATGGCTCTACCTACTTCTGGCAGTAGTAGCGGCGGCATAATACTGGTCAAAAAGCTGCCAGGCCCTAGGATTATTGCATCAGCTTCGTCCAAAGCTAATACACCTTCTTTCGTCGCTGGGACTTCTGGTTCTATATCCAAGCGAACCAGTTTTTCCGGCATTTCATCAACGTTTGTTTCGCCGGTCACCCAACGGCCATCGGGTGCTAATGCTTTTAGATCGGCAGGGTGCTCAGTCATTGGAATGATATTGACGTCGACCTTGAGCATGTTTCTGATCAGGTTTGTGGCATCTAAAGGACGGACAGAGAGGTTATCTAACGCAGTGAGCATTAGGTTGCCAAGATTGTGGCCATCCAGCTCGCCAGAGCCTTTGAAACGGTATTCAAACATCATTGAGCTAATGGAAGGGTCGGTAATCAACTGATTGATACAGTTGCGTGTGTCGCCCCATGCAATTCCGCCTTGGCAGTGACGAATTCGGCCAGTAGAACCACCATTATCTGTCGTTGCCACTATGCCTGTTGCATTTTTGCCGAAATCTTTTAGGGCAGCAAGCATACGGCCCAGACCATGGCCACCGCCAACGGCAACCACTTTTTTAGAAGAGTACAAAGTCATCTGTGTTTTCTTATTTTTTTATAACCAACTACAATTTAGAATATTGTATTAATAGGAGATACTCAATATGGGGTATTTTGGGCTCTTGGTAGGTTTTTTTGACCTCGAGGGTAGAAACACTCACAATTATTAAGTATTTTACTCAGCAGCTACTGATAAGAACAAGATGATTTCTTATTAGTTGCCATAACTCCGAGCTCTTCAAGCTAAGTTTCCTACGGTAAATAAGCGAGCAGAGCCAGTGACAAATTGTCACCAGGGCATGATTGGAAATGACCATGCCTCCCGTGTTTGGAAAGGTGTTCCGTGGCGCAACAATTCGAAGATAAATTTCATCGCAAGTTTTATTACTTGCGTCTTTCTGTTACCGACGTTTGTAACTTTAAGTGCACATATTGCTTACCTGATGGCTATCAGCCTTCGGGTCAGAAAAACTCGTCCTTTTTATCCCTACCTGAAATAAAGCGTGTCGTCCGTGCTTTCGCTGATTGTGGTACGTCAAAAGTACGTATTACAGGTGGTGAGCCAAGCCTACGCAAAGACTTTACTGATATTATTCATACCGTTGCTGAAACTTCTGGCATCAGCAAAGTTGCGACCACGACCAACGGCTACCGTATGGAGAAGCAGGTCGAAGAATGGAAACAAGCGGGATTAACCAATATCAACGTTAGCGTAGATAGTTTAGATCCTCGTATGTTCCATCAGATCACCGGTGAAAACAAATTCACTCAGGTTATGGCGGGCATTGATCGCGCGTTTGAAGTGGGTTACGACCAAGTGAAGGTCAATGTTGTGTTGATGAAAGATCTCAACGCACACGAACTGCCAGCCTTTCTTAACTGGATTAAAGATCGACCAATTCAATTGCGATTTATTGAATTGATGCAAACTGGTGAGATGGACGAGTTATTTAACAAACATCACGTGTCTGGCGTTGCTATTCGTAATCAATTGATTGCCAATGGATGGTTGTTAAAAGTTCGCGCATGTAATGACGGTCCTGCTCAAGTCTTTGTTCACCCAGATTATCAGGGTGAGATCGGATTGATCATGCCTTATGAAAAAGATTTTTGTGAAAGTTGCAATCGCCTGCGTGTCTCAGCGACAGGTAAGTTACATCTTTGCTTGTTTGGCGATCATGGCGTTGAATTACGCGATCTTTTACAGCAAGACTCGCAAGAGGATGCTTTAATTCAGCGCATTCAAGAGCAGTTGCAAACTAAATCAGTCAGTCATTTCCTCCACGATGGAAACTCCGGTATGACTCCGCACTTGGCGTCTATCGGCGGCTAGTCACTGACAAACACATCATTTAATTTTTGGCTGAGCAGTACGTTGCTCAGTGAATCAAAACAATTCGAGATAGGTAGGTGAACAAATGGGTCACGCAGAAAGCAAATTCCAGCCAGCTAACATTGCAGTCTTAACGGTTTCTGACACGCGTACAGAAGAAAATGATACGTCAGGTGGCTACCTGGTTGAAAATGCCAAAGAAGCCGGTCACAACGTTGTAGACAAGCAGATCGTGATTGATGACATGTACAAGATTCGTGCGATTGTTTCTCAGTGGATCGCGGACGAAAATGTTCAAGCGATTATGATCACTGGTGGTACAGGCTTTACCTCTCGTGACAGCACTCCTGAAGCGCTTAAACCATTATTTGATAAAGAAGTGGAAGGCTTTGGTGAGTTGTTCCGTCAAGTGTCTTACGAAGAGATTGGCACTTCAACAATTCAATCACGAGCGATTGCGGGCTTTGCTAACCACACAGTTATCTTTGCAATGCCTGGTTCTACAGGTGCGTGTCGCACAGGTTGGACGAAGATCATCAAGCAGCAGCTAGATGCGAGCCATCGTCCATGTAACTTTATGCCTCACCTATCGGTATAAGTGGGGAACTGATGAGCCAATTTACACATATCAATGCTTCTGGTGAAGCAAACATGGTTGATGTTTCTGCTAAAACTGAAACGGTACGTGAAGCTCGTGCAGAAGCTTTTGTTCATATGGCACCGGAAACATTACAGTTGATCGTATCCGGTTCTCACCATAAAGGTGACGTGTTTGCAACGGCGCGTATTGCTGGTATTCAAGCCGCTAAGAAAACTTGGGATTTGATCCCGCTTTGTCACCCTTTACTGCTTTCAAAAGTGGAAGTGCAGTTGGAAGCGATCGAAGCAGAAAACATGGTACGTATCGAGTCAGTTTGTAAGCTTGCAGGCAAAACGGGCGTTGAGATGGAAGCGCTAACGGCGGCTTCTGTGGCCGCATTGACGATTTACGATATGTGTAAAGCTGTGCAGAAAGACATGGTGATTGGCCAAGTGCGTTTGTTGGAAAAAACAGGCGGCAAATCTGGACACTTTAAGGTGGAAGCATGATTAAAGTACTTTTCTTTGCTCAAACCCGCGAGCTAGTGGGTATGGATGAGATGGAAGTTTCTGCCGAATTTTCTACAGTTGAAGCTTTGCGTGCACATTTAGCTCAGCAAGAAGGTAAATGGGATTTGGCGTTGGAGCCAGGTAAGTTGCTTGCAGCCATTAATCAGTCGATTGTTCCGTTGGACCATGTTCTGAATGATGGCGATGAAGTTGCATTTTTCCCACCAGTTACCGGAGGGTAATTATGGATTCACGAGTTTCTGTTCAAGTTGAAGACTTTTCGGTTGGTGCTGAATATGAAGCATTGGCTGAAGGCACTGCCGCCGGTGCTGTCGTAACCTTTACTGGTAAAGTACGTGATATGAATCTTGGCGATAATGTGACTGGATTGTCCCTAGAACATTACCCAGGCATGACTGAAAAAGCACTAGCAGAAATCTGTGACCAAGCTGAACAACGCTGGCCACTGCTTAACGTTCGCGTTATCCACCGAGTTGGTGACCTCGACATTGGTGATCAGATCGTCTTTGTTGGTGTGTCTAGCGCCCATCGTGGTGCGGCGTTTGAAGCGTGCGAGTTTGTTATGGATTACTTAAAAACTAAAGCGCCGTTTTGGAAAAAAGAGCGAACCACCGAGGCGACACGTTGGGTCGAGTCACGTGACTCAGATGCCAAAGCTGCTGAGCGCTGGAAAAGCTAATTGTGTCACTAAAACCTGTATTGTTAAAAAACGCCTCTCAAAATATTGAGAGGCGTTTTGGTATTTGGGTTTAGATACCAATCAGTCAACCAATTGATGAATCGTGCCTCGTTTTTTGTTTTTGGCGTAAAACAGCGCTTTATCTGCGATAGAAACTAAACGTTCTGGATTTATTTTTTGCGACATACGGTCACAAAACTTAAGCCCTATAGTAATCGTTAGTTGATCTGTAATCGTAGATGATGGGTGAGCAATGTTTAATTTTAAGATTGATTCACGTAGCTCTTTTGCACGTTCTAGACACTCCTCTTCTGTCACTCCGGGCAGATAAGCAAGAAACTCATCGCCGCCATAGCGAAAGCAGAGATCGTTTGGCTGAGACCATCGGCGTATTGCTTGTGAGATGGCCCGTAGAGCTTGATCTCCTTTCAAGTGCCCATGGAAATCGTTGTATTGTTTAAAGCAGTCGATATCTATCATCAAAATCGCCGCACTTCTTCGATTGATCCAAGTTACCTCAATGGCATCAGGAAGGAGAATATCCAATGCATATCGATTGTAGAGTTGGGTTAGGTGATCCATATAGGTGAGCTTTTCCAACTCGAGTTGCTGTCGAGCGAGCGTATCTAAAGCGCGTTTGTACTCGGTGATATTGCGAACTGTCCAAAGTACATATTCAGTTTTGGGTAGAGGGATGACCAAGGCACTGAAATGCTGCAGTTCAGTTGGTCCTTCGACACCGTCAAAACAACTTAATACTTTTGGGTCAAGTGAGTATTCGAGATCATAAGGTTGTTGGCTGTCGATCACATCGACAATGATCTGACTGAACCAAATGGCTTTGTCGGCGGGAAGGACTTGGTATTGGTTTAAGCCGATAAGTGCCGTTGGGTCATGGTGGCGCTTTTTGTCTCTTCCACCCCATGTTTCGATATAAGTTCCAGATTTATCGATAAGAAACGTCGGCTCAGGCAGCGATTCGAAGATTGAACTCATCGTCTCTGGATTCGTTGAAATAGTGGCAGAAAAGGCAGAATTCACTCAAATATATCCTTACTTGTTATGGTTCTACTATCTATAGTTTAGACAGTTTATTGTAATCTGCGTCTATCTAAGGTTGTATTTATGAGAAAAGCGACGGTGCGACGAGCTGCCATTATTGCTCTTATTGTTGGCACGATATTGAACTTGATTAATCAAGGGGATGCTTTGCTCTCAGATGCCGAAATTAATGGAGTTAAAGCCTTATTGACCTACTGCGTTCCTTTCATTGTCTCCCTTGTAAGTAGCTGGTTGACTCAGCGTGAAATTGCTCAAGGAAACGAGTAATACTAAAGTTGATAGGTAACAGTTATTGCAAAAATTGGTGATTTCCATTTAGTAAAATCAAGAAATTAGACAACAATTACAATAACAGCAGCGTGGCTTGCACGTTAAGGAGACATAAATGGAATCATTAAAAGTAAAAGACTACATGACACTGCAAGCGGTAACATTTACCCCTGAAATGTCATTGAGTGCTGCCTTACAAAAAGTTTTAGACTCGCGTTATCTAGGTGGTCCGGTGGTGAATGAGCGTAAGGAAGTGATAGGCTTTCTTTCCGGACAAGACTTATTGGATAAGCTAATTAAAGTCTCATATTACTGTCAGGACACACATATTGTATCTGACTGTATGCATTCGGAAGTGTTATCGGTCACTTCTGAAACCTCCATCATCCAATTAGCAGAAATGATGCAAGTAGGTAAACCAAAAGTCTATCCTGTCATCGACGACGGTAAACTGGTAGGCATTATTACTCGAAGAGATGTGTTAACTGCTATTGGTAAAAATATCGACGATTGCTTTAAGCATCCTGTATAGTCTATTGTTACAACGTGTTACATCTAAAGGCGCATCATGCGCCTTTTCTCGTTTTAACTAATAGGCAGTAAGGAATCACAATGACAGACCAAAGCGCAAAGTTTGTTGAAGGCTCCACAATGCGTCATATTTTGGTGATGTCAGGTGCTGGCTCAGTCGGTTTAATGGCCCTATTTGTGGTCGATCTGCTGGATATGCTGTTTATTAGTATGTTGGGGCAAGTCGAATTGGCTGCAGCGGTTGGATTTGCGGGTACGCTGGTTTTCTTTTCTACATCGATTTCAATCGGAACCTCTATCGCTATGGGGGCTTTGGTTTCTAAGGCCATTGGCGCTAAGCAAAGAGAGCACGCAAGAATGCTGGCTTCGAGTGTTATGGCGACGGCGTTTGTCATTAGCAGTGTCGTTAGTATTGTGATGTATCTATATATTCCAGAGCTAGTTGCAGCAATCGGAGCTAAAGGATTTGTTGCTGAGCGTGCGGAAGCGTATTTAAGTATTATTATTCCGAGCGGGCCAGTTATAGCGATTGCTATGTCTGCAGGGGCGGGTTTACGTGCGGCAGGAGATGCGAAGCGTTCAATGTGGGCGACGCTGTCCGGTGGTATTGTTAACGCGATTTTGGATCCACTGTTTATTTTTGGCTTTGGCTGGAACGTCGAAGGTGCAGCGTTGGCGTCAGTCGTGGCGCGTTTTACGGTACTTTTCTTTTCATTGTACCCCTTGATTCGAGTGCATCAACTGGCGGCTCCGCTCGGTATCACCGCATGGGGAACAAATCTAAAAGCGATTTTGACCATCGCTGTTCCCGCAATCATTACCAATATCGCGACACCAATTGGCAATGCCATTGTGACGACATCTATTGCTCAATATGGGGAGGACTTTGTTGCAGGGTTTGCGGTGATTGGTCGCTTGACCCCGGTTTGTTTTGCGGTGATCTTTGCACTGTCAGGTGCGGTTGGCCCTATTGTTGGTCAAAACTTTGGAGCGGAGCGATTTGATCGAGTGAAAGAGACACTCAATAACTCTTTGCTTGTGACGACACTGTATACATTGACGGTGTGCCTGATTTTGTATTTGGTTCAAGACTTTGTGATTGAAAGTTTTAGCCTGCAAGGGGATGCCGCCATCATAGTTGCCGCTTTTTGTACTTATGTGGCTTTCAGCTTCATCTTCAATGGGGCGCAGTTTGTTGCCAATACCTCATTCAATAATTTAGGTAAACCGCTTTATTCGACGGCTTTGAATTTAGGTAAAGCGACACTTGGTACTTTGCCATTTGTCTACTTCGGGTCACTTTGGTTTGGTGCTCTTGGTGTGCTATACGGTCAAGCTCTGGGCTCAGTAGTGTTTGGTATTATTTCTATAATTGTTCTGAGAAAGCACATTATTGATTTAACTAAAGGTGTTGCTCCGGAAGCGCTAAAAGACGACCCATCGATCACTAGCGTGAATACCCAGCCATTCTGTAGTCATGATGCGGTTCTATTAGAAGAGGTGGCCGCGGGAGCTGAAAATCATCCTAAAAACACAAATAGTGTTTGACCTTGGAGTTGACTCCAAGGTTTATGATTAAGGTGTACATCAAATGGAGAGAATATTATGTGCACCAAACATCAAGCTTGCCGTTCAGACAAAGTAGCGGTAAACCCGTCTCAAAGTGGCTCTTGCTCTAGCCCTAAAATCACCAGTATCCAGATGGCAGGTGTCGAGTCAGTTGATTCGGGTTGCTGCAGTTCGAATAGCTGCAGTAATGGAGTGGACCCGTCCGATGAGGAAAGTGAGTCCGGTGCCTCAATAGAGGCTCGTCATACGCACAGTTGGAAAGTCAATGGGATGGATTGTCCATCTTGTGCGCGGAAGATTGAAACTGCAGTTCTCAAAGTATCAGGGGTAGTCGAAGCAAAAGTATTGTTCGCTACCGAAAAGCTCGTAGTAAAAACCAATGATGCTGATGTCGCAGTGGCGGTTGAAGACGCGATTGTTGCTACAGGCTTCACCTATTCAAGCCCGAACGGTGCTAGTAGTAAAAAGGATCAGCCCAAAGGCTGGCTTCCTATCATCAAACAAAATGGGCAGATTATCAGCATCGCGAGTGCAATGATATTTGCCGCAATCATCAAACCGACTTTCCCTTTAATCAGTGAGTGGTTGTTCATTCTGACCTGTTTGGCCGGTTTATATCCGATAGCGAAGAAAGCTGTCGCATTGGCTAAGTCGGGTACTCCGTTTGCAATCGAAACCCTGATGAGTGTTGCTGCAATCGGCGCGCTATATTTGGGCGAAACCGTTGAAGCCGCAATGGTGTTACTGCTGTTTTTGATTGGTGAAAGACTCGAAGCGTTTGCCGCATCTCGAGCTCGAAGTGGGGTGCAATCATTGATGGAGTTGGTTCCTGAAAATGCAACTCAGATTATAGATGGCCAGCGTGTAGAGGTGTCGGTTAGCGAATTGCAGCCAGGTGATGTGATCGAGGTTTCTCCAGGCGCTCGTTTACCTGCTGATGGCAAATTGCTTGATGAGGTTGCCAGTTTCGATGAAAGCGCATTAACGGGTGAGTCAATACCAGTAGAACGATTTACTGGTGAATCGGTGATGGCCGGGGCGGTTGTTGCCGATCGCGTAGTACGCTTTACCATTACTTCAAAGCAAGGTGAAAACGCAATTGATCGAATATTACACCTTATTGAAGAGGCCGAATCTCGTAAGGCGCCATTAGAACGTTTCTTAGATAAATTCAGCCGTTGGTACACACCGTTAATGATGTTGGTATCTCTATTGGTGATCATTACGCCGCCATTGCTGTTTGCTCAACCATGGGAAACATGGGTCTATCGTGGTTTAGCTCTTCTACTTATTGCTTGCCCTTGTGCCTTGGTGATCTCCACGCCAGCGGCCATTACCTCAGGGTTAGCCGCAGCGGCTCGCCGGGGGACATTAATCAAAGGAGGAGCGGCACTAGAACAGTTAGGTAAAATCGAAACTGTCGCGTTTGATAAAACAGGGACATTAACTAAAGGCAAACCTGAAGTGACCAATATTGTTGCTCTCAATGGGTGGCAAGAGAACGAGCTGTTAGCCAAAGTTGCAGCGATTGAGGTGGGCTCAAGCCATCCGCTGGCTGTGTCATTGGTTAATAAAGCGAAAGAACGAGGACTTACAATTGCTGAGGCAAAGGACAAACAAGCCTTGGTCGGTAGTGGGGTAAAAGGTTTAGTTGAAGGAACGATTTATCAAGTTATCGCACCGAGTAAATTAGAACTAACCTTAGAAGAACAGTTGGACGCTCAAATTGCACGGCTAGAAGACGAAGGTAAAACGGTTGTTGTCGCCTTGGCTGGTGATAGTAATGTAATAGGTTTGATTGCTTGGCAAGATACGCTGCGAGATGACTCCGCTCAAGCTGTAAAAGCGCTGAAGCATCTAGGTATCCAATCAATCATGCTAACGGGCGATAACCCTCGTAGTGCTCTTGCGATCAGCTCAATGATTGATATTGACTATAAAGCGAGCCTGCTACCTAAAGATAAAGTGACGTATGTAGAGCAATTATCGACAGGTGCGAATGTTGCTATGGTAGGGGATGGCATTAATGATGCGCCAGCAATGAAAGCTTCCAGTATTGGTATTGCAATGGGCGGTGGTACGGACGTTGCCTTAGAAACGGCAGATGCGGCAATCACTCACAACCGCTTAGTCGAGCTGGCAGCGATGATTGAGCTTTCCAGAGCTACTTTGAATAACATTCGTCAAAACGTAGCATTGGCGCTGGGGCTAAAAGGTATCTTCCTAGTGACGAGTTTGCTAGGCATAACGGGTCTTTGGGTCGCAGTACTGGCGGACAGTGGTGCGACGGCGATTGTTACTCTTAATGCTCTGCGACTTTTGAAATTTGAGCCGAGCCAAAACAGTTAGTGTTTAGCTAAATAGATTTAAACTTGTTTTGTAAAAACAGTCATAGCTCTTACATTTGATGTAAGGGCTATTTTTTATGCAACTTAGACGCTAAATTGCGAAAAAGTGTGATGCAAACCGGTTTTATGTGCAATGTAAAAATGTATTACCTTTAGGGTTGTGATTTTTATCACTCTTTAATAGCGTTGAGTTGGTTAGAGTAGTTCCTGTACCCGATGAATTTATAGAGTGAAACGAACGTTCAAACAAAGAACAGATTTCACCACCCATAAGGAGCCCCCTATGTCTCAAGCTGTATTCCACCTTGGTGTAACTGAAGCAGATCTTGCTGGTGCAACTCTCGCGATCATTCCTGGAGATCCAGCACGCGTTCAAAAAATCGCAGAAGAAATGGAAAACCCAGTATTCCTAGCAAGTCACCGTGAATACACTCTTTACCGTGCAGAGCTTGACGGCAAGCCTGTTGTTGTTTGTTCAACGGGTATTGGTGGTCCATCAACATCTATCGCAGTTGAAGAACTAGCTCAGCTTGGTGTTCGTACTTTCCTACGCGTTGGTACTACTGGTGCGATTCAACCACATGTAAACGTGGGTGACATGATTGTATCAACAGGTTCTGTTCGTCTAGATGGCGCAAGTCTACACTTTGCTCCAATGGAGTTTCCTGCGGTAGCTGACTTCGAAGTAGCAACAGCGATGAAAGCGGCAGTTGAAGAATCTGGCGCAGCAGTACACATGGGCGTAACGGCTTCAAGTGATACTTTCTACCCAGGTCAAGAGCGTTACGATACCTTCTCAGGTCGCGTTGTTAAGCGTTTCCAAGGTTCTATGCAAGAGTGGCAAGACATGGGTGTTCTAAACTTTGAGATGGAATCAGCAACGCTGCTTACTATGTGTGCAAGCTCTGGTCTTAAGGCTGGCTGTGTCGCTGGTGTTATCATCAACCGTACTCAGAAAGAGATTCCAGACCACTCGACACTGAAAGAGACAGAAGCTCGTTCAATCAAAGTCGTGGTAGAAGCTGCACGTAAAATGCTTTAAGTATTTTTAGATGAATAATAAAAATGGGCACTCATATTGAGTGCCCATTTTTGTATCTAGAGGTTGCTATTGGGAGCTATGCAACAAACTCTTCAGAGTCAGGGCTGTGAGTAAATTGAACGCCGTTTAAGAATTCACACAATAGCGTATCTTCACATACCTTGTAGTTCTTGTTGTTTGGCTTTCGGAAATAGGCACCAATTTCATATTTGCTTAAGCTTACACCGACCACTTCAAGCACATCTAATACGTCTTCTGCTTTCATGTTTAATGCGATACGCAATTTCATGAAAATCATGTTGTTGGTCAGTGATTGCTCCGGCTTAGGCTGTTCACCTTCTTTCTTGCCACGCTTTAGGTTGATGAAACCATTTAGAAACAGAGCAAGCTCTTTGTCCTTCATCTTGGTCACAGACTTATCTGAGTCTGCTTTTAGCCAATCATTGACTTGGTTAGGGGCAACCGTCGTATCTGCTTGCTCAAAAGCTTTGATAATTTGGGTGTTTTTCAAATTCAGTGAATGCTGGATACGACGTAAGATTTCATTGTTAGTCACAGGATCTGCTCTTTAGTGAAGGTCTGGTTTAATAGGGTATATTTGACGGCGACTTTAACAGAGATGCGAGCTAGGCGACAGCAATAAAACAAAGGGCACTCAAACGTGCCCTGATAGTCTTTTCAATACGCATATGAGATCTTAGGCAGCGGCAAATAAAGGCTCTCAGACATATCAGACAACATTTGATCATATACTTGTGCAATCACTGCAGAAATGTCACTGGTGATTAGATATAGCTCCTCATCCTCGAGCGTTAGTGATTCAGCAGAAGATAGCTCTGTTAATTGGTGAATGGCATCAATACTGCTTGGAGAAGCGATTGATAACGGACTGATTAATGAAAGCTGATTGAGCTTTCGTCTTGTTTTATCACAATAGAACTTCAAACGTAGGAATCCATCCGTCGATCTGCTTTCTGGAATACAAATGCGTAATTGGGTGAGCACTTCCATGCTGTCTAAAACTTGCTGCCAGTTTAAGTGGTATTCGTCGTTAAGATCTTCTCGCTCAGATTCAATTAGCCAAGCGATGGCGATTTCATCCATTAAGAACATACAGTGACGAATCGTTTTACCGTGCACAATTTGATTGCGGCTGATGTTGTGCTCATGCCAGTCGTTGTGCATTGCTTTTAGCTTTAACTGGAATATTCGATACATAGGGCGATTATCGAACGGTGCGATCGAAACCAAATGATCCGAACATCGAACCAACTCTTCATAGAGTGTATTGATTGTTTTTAATTGTTGATCGTTCACCGAGTCACTAAGAGCGCGATGAGTCAATTGACGGTGCTCTCGACAAAGCCCAAGTAACTGTCTAAGTAAAACGAGAGTTTCAAACTTACGCTGTAAGATCGTTTGGCGCTTTTTTGAATAGTGAAATAGTGCTGCCAAAATCGCGCATGAGAAAATAAGTGAAATTAGAACAAACATAGCCAACTCCTTTCGTGCTTGTTACCTCTAAAGGAGTAGAGCGATAAATATGCCAAAAATAGATATTAATAAAATCAAGTAGTTAAGTTTTCGATTGAGTTAGCGTGAGCTGTGTTGGTGCATATGCCGCCCAGTTTCTGGGATATAAAGTGTCAGTGTGATTGTTAGAGGAAGGAATGATTGTCTTGTGGAATCTATACGATGTTGCTATCGAGAAGAAAAAGCCCCTAGAGCATTGCTGTTCTAGGGGCTTAAAATTATCAGTGACGATTACATCACACGCATACCAGGCTGTGCGCCTTCGTGCGGTTCAAGAATCCATAGGTCACTGCCACCAGGGCCAGCGGCTAGGATCATGCCTTCAGACATACCAAACTTCATCTTACGAGGTTTTAGGTTAGCAACCATTACGGTTAGCTTACCTTCTAGCTCTTCAGGTTTGTATGCTGACTTAATGCCAGAGAATACCTGACGAGTTTCACCACCGATGTCTAGTTGGAACTTAAGCAGTTTGTTTGCTTTTGGCACTTCTTCACAAGAGATGATACGTGCGATACGCATATCTACTGCAGCGAAAGCGTCAAATTCAATCTCTTCTGCGATTGGTTCTTTGTCTAGCTCAGTTTGGCTTGCTTTGTTCTTTGCTGCTTCTGCCGCTTCTTTCGCTGCAACTTCTGCTGCTGCATCTTCTTTAGAAGCTTCAATCATCGCTTCAACCTTCTTAGGATCGATGCGGTTGAACAGTGCTTTGAACTTAGTGATCTCGTGATCAGTCAGTGGTGCTGCGATGCCTTCCCAAGTTAGCGTCTCGTTTAGGAACGCTTCAGTACGCGCAGCAAGCTCTGGCATGACTGGTTTTAGGTAAGTCATTAGAACGCGGAATAGGTTGATACCAACAGAACAGATGTCTTGAAGTTCTTGGTCTTTACCTTCTTCTTTCGCCACAACCCACGGTGCTTTCTCATCAACGTATTGGTTTGCTTTGTCTGCTAGTGCTGTGATTTCACGGATAGCACGGCCAAATTCACGAGTCTCGTAAAGCTCTGCGATGCGATCAGCTGCTGCTGTAAACTCATTGTATAGTTCAGTTTCAGCGAAGTTAGCCGATAGCTTGCCTTCAAAACGCTTAGAGATGAAGCCAGCGTTACGTGATGCTAGGTTAACAATCTTGTTTACTACGTCAGCGTTAACACGCTGAGTGAAGTCTTCAAGGTTAAGATCTAGGTCATCGATACGGCTGTTTAGCTTCGCTGCGTAGTAGTAACGTAGACATTCTGGATCTAGGTGATCTAGGTATGTTGCCGCCTTGATGAAGGTGCCTTTTGACTTAGACATCTTCGCGCCGTTTACCGTTACGTAGCCGTGTACGAATACGTTGTTTGGCTTGCGGAAACCAGAGCCTTCAAGCATTGCTGGCCAGAATAGAGAGTGGAAGTAAACAATGTCTTTACCGATGAAGTGGTAAAGTTCCGTTGTGCTGTCTTTCTTCCAGTACTCGTCAAAGTCTAGACCTTCAGTTTTGTTACATAGGTTCTTGAATGAAGCCATGTAGCCAACCGGTGCGTCTAGCCATACGTAGAAGAACTTGTTCTTTTCGCCTGGGATTTCAAAACCGAAGTAAGGCGCGTCACGAGAGATATCCCACTGCTGTAGACCAGACTCAAACCACTCTTGCATCTTGTTCGCTGTTTCAGATTGAAGAGAGCCTGAGCGAGTCCACTCTTGTAGCATGCTTTCAAACTGAGGCAGGTCGAAGAAGAAGTGCTCAGAGTCTTTCATTACTGGAGTTGCGCCAGATACTGCTGATTTAGGATCAATCAGTTCAGTTGGGCTGTACGTCTCACCACAGTTATCACAGTTGTCACCGTATTGGTCTTCTGACTTACACTTAGGACAAGTACCTTTTACGAAACGATCCGGTAGGAACATCTCTTTCTCAGGGTCAAACAGCTGAGAAATAGTACGGCTAGAAATGAAACCGTTTTTCTTAAGCTCTAGGTAGATGTGTGAAGCCAGCTCACGGTTCTCTTCAGAGTGCGTGCTGTGGTAGTTATCGAAGCTAATATCGAAGCCAGCGAAGTCTTTTTGGTGCTCTTCACTTACTGCAGCGATCATCTCTTCTGGCGTAATACCCATCTGTTGTGCTTTTAGCATGATTGGCGTGCCGTGAGCATCGTCAGCACAGATGAAGTTTACAGTGTTGCCACGTAGGCGTTGGTAGCGAACCCAGATATCCGCTTGAATGTGCTCAAGCATATGACCTAGGTGAATCGAACCGTTAGCGTACGGAAGGGCACAAGTGACCAGTAGTTTTCTTGGATCAGTCGCCATACTTAATATTCGCTTCTAATGATGTATAAAAAAATAGAGAGTAATACTACCTTATCCCACCAGTGACTCCAAGGCTTCCAATATGGGAAACCCTAGTTTTTTCAGGGTTCAGTCTAAGCTGGTGGAGTGTTACGATTAGATGCATAAGGAGGACCTATGCGTCAGTTCACTTCAAAGCAAGATTTTTGTGATTGGTTAAACCAATTTGAACACCCAAGCCTCGCCCCTGACTGGGCATCAGCTGCAAATATCATCTCTGTCGAAGCCAGTGGTTTTAAGGTATCGATTCCTTTTGCGGCAAAAGGTTTGGTTGAGGATTTGGCAAGCTGGATTTCAGCCCAACAAGCAGCGGGTGATGTAGCGTCATTTGCATGCGAGATAGAGGTTGCTCCTAAAACATTGGAAACCAATGTAGCCGCCCAGGTGAAAGGGGTAAAAAACATCATCGCGGTCACCTCAGCGAAAGGGGGCGTGGGTAAATCGACCACTTCGGTTAACTTAGCGTTGGCAATTGCTCAATCCGGCGCGCGCGTTGGCTTATTAGACGCAGATATTTACGGCCCTTCTGTACCGATTATGCTTGGTCAGCAAAATGCCCAGCCTGAGGTGCGAGATAATAAGTGGATGCAGCCAATTGCCTCGCACGGTATCTATACACATTCTATTGGCTATTTGGTCTCTAAGGATGAAGCGGCGATCTGGCGCGGCCCTATGGCGGCTAAAGCATTAGCGCAGCTTCTCAATGAAACTGAGTGGCCAGAACTCGATTACCTGATTATTGATATGCCGCCGGGCACAGGGGATATTCAACTTACCTTGGCTCAGCAGGTGCCTGTAACGGGGGCGGTGATTGTGACGACACCACAAGATTTAGCATTGGCCGATGCTCGTAAAGGGGCGGCGATGTTTAATAAGGTCGAAGTACCGGTAGTGGGTGTGGTTGAAAACATGAGCTATCACATATGTAGCCACTGCGGGGGCAAAGAGCATATTTTTGGTGCGGGTGGCGCAGAAAAAATGTCACAAGAGTACGGACTCGATCTGCTTGCTCAAATCCCACTGCACATTGAAATGCGTGAAGATATTGATAAAGGTTGTCCAACCGTGGTCGCTAGACCGGAATCGGAGCATACGCGCCAGTATTTGGCGTTAGCTGAAGCCGTCTGTTCACGTTTATATTGGCACGGCAAGACTAAACCAGATTCAATTCAGTTTACTATGGTAGAGTAGCCACGCTTTCTTTTGGCAAAAATGGGTGCTTTTTGAGCGCCCATTTTTATTCTTATTCCGTGTAATCGATTGCGCAAAATTCATTTATTCCAATTCTATAATTGACGGCAATCGCGACTGGCAACTGGTCGCTGAACTCCCTATAATCAGGCGGTTTACCTAAATTTGTCTTAATACACAGGACTCATAATAGTGAGCACTGCTAGTATTAGCATATGACACCAATCAAATTCATCGGGTGCAAGAATAATGTCTGATAATAATCAATGCGTCATCGTCGGTATTGCTGGCGCGTCTGCTTCTGGAAAAAGTTTAATCGCAAGCACAATTTACAACGAGCTGCGTGAGAAAGTGGGCGATCATCAAATTGGTGTGATTACGGAAGATTGCTACTACAACGACCAAAGCCACCTGAGCATGGATGAGCGTGTAAAAACTAACTATGACCACCCGAGCGCACTGGATCATGATCTGCTATGTGATCACCTAGAGAAGTTAGTGAAAGGTCAAGCGGTAGAAGTACCGGAGTACAGCTACACAGACCATACCCGTACGGACAACACCACAACAATGACACCTAAAAAAGTGATCATTCTTGAAGGTATCCTTCTTCTAACAGATCCTCGCCTGCGTAACCTAATGCACGCAACAGTATTTATGGATACGCCGCTGGATATCTGTCTACTCCGCCGTGTTAAGCGTGATGTTGAAGAGCGCGGCCGTACTATGGACTCGGTATTGAAGCAGTACCAAGAAACCGTTCGTCCAATGTTTATGCAGTTTATTGAGCCATCGAAACAATACGCAGACATTATTGTTCCTCGTGGTGGTAAAAACCGCATTGCAATTGATGTTCTAAAAGCTCACATTGCAAAACTTCTGAAAGCTTAAGCCTCTAGCAAGCTGATAGACTTTATTTTTTAAGAAAGAAGTGGCACTTTAGGTGCCACTTTCTTTTTTATGGTCCTCAGAAACTAAGAGCGATCATTTATACTTGGTGTTGCATCTCAAACATCAAGAAACTCAAAGAGCAAGGATAATGCTAATGAAGAAACTGTTCCTTTTTGTAGCAATCCCCGTCATTGCTATTGTCGGTGCGATTTTGGCACTGGTTCTGCTGGTTAACCCGAATCAATTTAAGCCACTGATTGTTGAACAAGCAAAGACTCAAACAGGTCTTGATTTGGTGGTTGATGGCGATATCAGCTGGCAATTCTTCCCGTCGATTGGTTTTGAATTAGGTAAAACCGAGCTACGTAACCCTGAAGGCTTTAGCAAGCTTAATATCTTTAAGGTTGATAGCGTTGTTATTGATGTCTCTGTGACTCCTTTGTTTAGCAAGCAGCTAGAAATTGGCAATATCGTCTTAGATGGTGCTGAAGTTTCTATTGAAACGCTAAAAGATGGTCGTAAGAACATTGATGTATTGACTCAAGCGCAATCTGAACAGGTTAAAGAGCCTGCGGAAACTGCCACCTCGACAGAAAACTCGCCAGCAACGACTTCTGAAGCCCCAGCATCTGACTGGAGTATTAACCTGGCAGGAATTTCTATTTCTAACGTGGCTGTTGAGATTCAGGACTTTCAAGCAAACAGTTTTACTAAGCTGTATGACGTGAATCTGAGTTTGTCAGAATTTGCCTTCGACAAATGGGTAACTGCAGACTTTGGCGCTAAAGGTGAAGCGAATCAGCAGAAATTCAGTGCTGAAGGCCACGCTGAATTCAAGCTAGCGAAAGGTTTTGCTCAATATTCACTGCGTAATATTGAACTCGACAGCAGCTTTAGTGACCCAGCGACAAAAATGGATACCATCAAGCTGACTCTAGATACGTTTGAGTTCGATAAAGCCAACCAACTAGGTTACCAATTGAAAGGCAACGCAGCCGACCTAGCGATTGAAATGCAAGGCCAAGGTTCATTAACCGTTGATAAGGCGATCAGCAAAGTAACGTTAAATCAGCTGACATTAGATGCGCAATTTGAAGGGGACTCTCTACCTCAATCGCCAATGAAAGTTGATATGGCTTCGGATCTTTCCTTTGATCTGAATAAGAGCCACCTAAGCTTTGTATTGGAAAAACTGACTGCCAATGCACTGGCCTTTGATGGTAAAGCGGACATCACTCTCGCGGACATTCCAAAAGTGCGTTTTGCTTTGCATAGCCCTGATATTGACCTAGATGCGTTTCTTGGTTTGGACAAAGCTCAAGAGGCCACTGGTGAAGCAAAAGGTGAGCAAGGTGATTCGAAAGAGTCTGCACCGCAAGCGGAAGTGGAACCTGATCTAACAGCACTGAAAACGCTTGATGTGAAAGGTGATATCACCATCGATAAGTTTAAGGCGAGCAACGCTCACATGCAGGACGTGAAAGCGAGCTTCTATGTGAATCGTGGTATTGCAGAGCTGACCTCCTTTAGTTCTAAGCTGTATCAAGGCTCTATCTCTGCTAAAGCTAAGCTAGACGCACGTAAAACTCCGGCGTCGTACACGGTTCATAATCGCGTAAAAGATGTTCATGTTCAGCCTTTACTTAAAGACGTTGCCGATAACGACATGCTAGAAGGCACTGGTAATATCAATGTTGATGTTAAAGGTAAGAGCCTAACGCCAACAGGTATTCAAAGTAATCTAGTCGGTACTGTTGCCATCAATTTTGCTGATGGTGCCGTTAATGGTATTAATGTCGCGCAACTGATTCGTGAAAACTACGCCAAGATTAAAGGCGAGAAGTTTGATGAAACGGAAGGCGTTCAGAAAACTGACTTTAGCGCGATGAAAGCAACGTTGAAGTTGGATAAAGGCAATGTTTCAACCAATGATTTGACCATGCAATCACCATTGCTGCGCATTCGTGGTAAAGGTGATGCTAACTACATCAAGCAAACGGTAGACTTTACCATCAGTACTTCAATTGTTGGTTCGCTTGAAGGACAGGGCGGTAAAGACATCAGCGAGCTGAGAGACGTGACGATTCCTGTCAATATTTCTGGTAAGTGGTCAAAACCTAAGTACAAGCTTGTATTTGATGATGTCTTAAAGCAAAAGGCTGAAAAAGAGATCGATCGCGGTGTAGAGAAACTGACTGATAAAATCAAAGATGAAAAGACTAAAGAGGCCGTGAATAGCTTGATTAAGGGGCTGTTTAACTAACGAATCTCATTGGCTTTTTCTGCCAGAAGAGACAAAAATGGCGCTAGTGATAGCGCCATTTTTATTGGTCTGAAGGTTATTACCAATCCACGCCTTTCAGTGCTTTTACTCCTGACTCGAAAGCGTGTTTAACATTCTTCACTTCAGAGACGGTATCTGCCATTTCAATCAGAGTGCGGTGTGCACCTCGACCTGTAATAACGACGGACTGCATTTTTGGTCGGTTATTTAAGGCTTCCACCACTTCATCCAACTCTATATAACCATAGCTGACCATATAAGTAAGCTCGTCAAATAGAACAACATCGATGGACTCGTCTTGCAGCATGCGTTTACATTCTTGCCAAACTAATTGAGCAGATTCTGTATCGGCACTTTTGTTTTGTGTTTCCCAAGTAAAACCCGTTGCCATAACTTGGAATTCAACGCCAAGTTTTTCGAGCAGGTTACGCTCACCATTGTCCCAAGTGCCTTTGATAAATTGAGCCACAGAGCATTTTAACCCGTGCCCAACCGCGCGCGCGACAGTGCCGAATCCTGATGTCGATTTACCTTTACCATTGCCAGTAATGATGAGCAATAACCCTTTTTCCTCTTGCGCAGCGGCGATTTTTGCATCGACTTGTTCTTTCACTTTTTGCTGTCTTGCTTTGTGACGCGCTTCTTTGTTGCTCTCAGTGGTCATGGTAAATCCTTTTTTATTTCATAATTCTATGTCTATCATAACGCAACCGTTCCATTGCAAACACCTTAGGTTATTAAGGGAAAAGCGATTAGAAAAGCGATGACATCATGACAAAGAGAATTTTAGTAGTCTGTATGGGTAATATTTGTCGTTCTCCAACAGGAGAAGCGATTTTGAGGGCAAAGGCGTCTGAGCTGGATGTCAATGTTGAAGTCGATTCAGCAGGCACCATTGGTTATCACCAAGGTAATCCACCTGATCCTCGCTCGAAAGCGGCGGGGGAGAAACGTGGCTATTCGTTCCGAGGGATACGTTCTAGAAAGGTGGTAGCGAGTGATTTTGACGACTTTGACCTCATTTTAGCTGCAGATAGAGCAAATTTAGCAGATTTGTATGCGCAGTGCCCAGAACATCAAAAGCACAAATTGAAGCTATTTTTGAGTTATGTTGACTCAGGATACGAAGAGATACCTGATCCTTACTATGGTGGTGATAATGGCTTTGAACTGGTGTTGGACTTAATTGAGGATGCCAGTGAGGCCATCCTCAAACAGGTATAGTAAGTGGCTAGGCCGCCATCACACGGCCGCTGAAATAATCATTCGAGACAATATATTCAGTGTTTCGAATCAGCTCGTCTTGAATTTCTGCCCAATGCATTGAGTCATGTTCAACACCAGGCACAACCCCACCAACACGGATATTAAATGGCGTGAGCTGCTTAGCCCAGCTTTGGGTAAAACCTGCCACCATAGACGTCGCGTTATCTAATCCGGATAAATCTTGGTAATCCTGATGAGAGATGACATTGACGATCACGCCGTTCTTTTTCTCTTCTCTCATTCGTTCAGCTGTCGCTTGACCAAAAGTAAATAGAGTGGCGGCCATCAGTGATAACCGTTGGGTAAAGACATCACTTGCCGAATGGTCGAATATGTTTGGCATAGCCTGCACTGTAATCGCATTGATCAGCACATCGGGGGAACGGTGTATCTGGCGATCAATGAATTCGAATAACGCTTGAGTCGAGTCTAAAGAGTGGTCAGGAATAGGGAATTGGTAGATATCATCCGAAACTTCGCAGCACAGCTTATAAGCATGCATTAACTGCGGCGTTTCCTTGTCGCACAAGATGACTGTCGCTCCAAGAGACGCGAAGTGGCAAGCCATTGTACTGCCAAGCTGAGAGCCAGCTGATGTCACTAACACCACTGAGCTATTTATTTTCATTGGCGTTTCCCCTATGACCAATCGAACAAGATTTGTCCACATAGCATGGTAGATTAGCTGTGACTAAGTTGTGAATGAGCTCAAATTAATACACTACTTCACACAGTAAAACTCGTTTCTTTGCGGTCTTTCACACTAAGAAAGTGTGTTACTGAATGAATAAGAAATTTGAGACAGCAAGTTTGTGATCTCAATAGAAAAAACTTGCACTAAGCTTGTGCAGAAATTTGGAAATTGCGTTGTGCTGTGATGAGCTGGTTGTATAAATCAGCTGGCATCAACTCTTTTGGTTCTTTCTCGCCAAGTTTACGGCGTTGGTGACCCGATAAGTTGTGATAAACCTCTTCAGGCAAGTCGTGCGTCTCTTCCGGCAAGTAGGTGAGAACTTCCGGTTGCAGGTAGTGACTCAACTTAGCACTTGGCAGCCCACCTTGATGGAACAGTTGCGCTTGAGTTGCTGATATATCGTAAGAGCTTTGATCTGATCGCAGTGCTTGAGGTTCAGGAAGCTCAAAGCGCTTACGCAGAATTGCTTCGGTAGAATCAATTTGTTCAACTTTTTCTACGGGTGTGTTGTCGCGTACATCATCAGAAAACATTGAAAGGATGAGGGAAAAGTCAGCACGACGCCCTTCATGCACGGCGTGGCTGATGCCTGTGCCGAACTGAAGTTCGTTGATAATGCTCGCTTTATCTAAAGTATGGATTTGCATACGTGCCCTCGTTTGATGCTTTTATAGCGACGAAAGGCAGAGAAACTTTAGTGAAATTGTTGACTAGAAAAGAAAAAAGCCAGCTAAGTGCTGGCTTTTTAAACGACTAAATTTTAAATCCTAGGGGAGGGATTTATTTTGCTAGGTTTTCTGCAACGAAGTCCCAGTTAACTAGAGCCCAGAAGCCATTCATGTAATCTGGACGAACGTTACGGTAATCGATGTAGTAAGCGTGTTCCCACAGGTCAACAGTAAGAAGTGGTGTAGTACCTTCTTCTGTTAGAGGCGTTGCTGCGTTAGAAGTGTTAACGATTTCTAGAGAAGCGTCAGCCTTCTTCACAAGCCAAGTCCAAGAAGAACCAAAGTTGTTGATTGCAGAATCAGTGAACTTCGCTTTGAACTCTTCGAAAGAACCGAATGCAGCGTTGATTGCGTCTGCAACTGCGCCTGTTGGTTCACCACCTGCGTTTGGCGCTAGACAGTGCCAGTAGAAAGTGTGGTTCCAGATTTGAGCTGCGTTGTTGAATACGCCACCAGTAGAAGTCTTAACGATCTCTTCTAGCGTTTTGCCTTCGAACTCAGTACCAGGGATTAGACCGTTTAGCTTAACTACGTAAGTGTTGTGGTGTTTACCGTGGTGGAAATCTAGAGTCTCAGCTGAGATATGTGGTTCTAGTGCGTCTTTTGCGTAAGGAAGAGCTGGTAGTTCAAATGCCATTGCTCGATTCTCCATTAATATGAAAGAGAGAGCCTCTTTCGATTGCTTCCAATGTATTTGTTATTCATGAATTACTTAACGTAAGTCATGGTCATTTTGCTGACTTGCGCTCTAGTTTAGCAATTTTTTGCCTTATTAAAAGCTTCACTAAGCAATTTCTATATGAAATTTCATTATGGTCTAAAACCCTATATATAATAGGCTTTTTATTCTCTACCAATGGTTTAGAATGTCGGGATAACTTGCAGTAACTCCATTAAGAGGAAGCAATGGAAACTATCGATAAAATCAAACAGCAAATCGCAGAAAACACAATTCTTCTTTACATGAAGGGTTCACCAAAACTGCCTAGCTGCGGTTTCTCTTCTCAAGCTGCTCAAGCACTTATGGCTTGTGGTGAGAAGTTCGCTTACGTAGATATTCTACAAAACCCTGATATCCGTGCAGAGCTTCCAGCGTACGCACAGTGGCCAACTTTCCCACAACTATGGGTTGAAGGTGAGCTAATCGGCGGTTGTGACATCATCATTGAGATGTTCCAAAAAGGTGAACTACAGCCGCTTGTAAAAGAAGCAGCTGCACGAACTGAAGGCGGCGAAGAAGCTTAATAGGTTTTTGCTAGCAATAAAGCACTGTGTAAATTTACAGTTTTTCTTGATTTATAAGGGCCACATTCGATAATGTGGCCCTTATTGTATCTATCTGACCCTATTTTATGTCCCGTCTCTTTATTGCTGAAAAACCAAGCCTTGGCCGAGCGATAGCCGCTGCATTGCCTGGCCCTAAAAAGAATGACCAAGGTTTTATTCGCTGTGGTAACGGTGATGTGGTGACTTGGTGTATTGGTCACTTGTTAGAGCAAGTAGAGCCCGATGCCTATGACGACCGATACAAAAAATGGAATTTAGCCGATTTACCTATCGTGCCAGAACAGTGGCAGCTAAGACCAAGAAAGTTAGCCAGTAAACAGCTCACCGTAGTGCGAAAGCTACTTAAAGAATCGAACCAGATCATCCATGCAGGAGACCCAGATCGGGAGGGGCAGCTGCTGGTGGATGAGGTGCTTGACTACTGTAAGGTTAGCAAAGCCAAGAAAGAATCAACGCAGCGATTGTTGATCAGTGACTTAAACTTACCCGCAGTGAAACGAGCGCTGAGCCAGATGCGCAGCAACCGTGAGTTTATTCCTCTTTCTGTTTCTGCTCTGGCCCGCTCTCGCGCCGACTGGCTTTACGGGATGAATATGTCTCGTGCCTATACGCTATTAGGTCAAAAGGCAGGTTATCAAGGTGTGTTATCAGTTGGACGAGTTCAAACCCCTGTGCTTGGTTTGGTCGTGCGCCGTGATGAAGAGATCGAAAACTTTGTTCCCCGCGATTACTTCACTTTGCATGCGCTGATCCCTTATCAAGATGGTACAAATAGTTTTGATATTCGAGCGCGGTGGAAACCGAGTGAGGCATGTAAGCCTTATCAAGATGAGGAAGGGCGCGTTCTAAACCGTAAGCTGGTTGAGAATGTTGCCAGCCGTATCGCGAATCAACCCGCAAACGTTGTCGAATCAGAGCAAAAGCAAACTAAGCAATCTGCACCACTTCCGTATTCACTTTCTGCATTACAAATCGACGCTGCTAAGCGTTTTGGTATGAGTGCTCAGCAAGTGTTGGATACCTGTCAGTCTCTCTATGAAAAGCACAAGCTCATCACTTACCCTCGTTCTGACAGCCGTTACTTACCTAAAGAGCATTATGGGCAGGCTGGAGTTGTGTGTGAGGCTATTGCAAATAATGCCTCAGAACTGAACCAAGCAGTGAAAGGGGCGGATCTAAACTTGAAATCTAAGGCTTGGAACGACAAAAAAGTCGATGCGCACCACGCCATTATTCCTACGCCTAAGAAAGCTTCAGTGAACGGACTGTCTGGCAACGAGATGGAAATCTATAAGCAGATTGCCCGTCAGTATCTGATGCAGTTTTATCCATCGGCTATTTATGCGGAAGCAAAGCTCGTATTTGATATTGCTGGTGGGGCGTTTATAGCGAAAGGGCGTCAGCTAGTTTCTGCTGGGTGGAAAGAGTTGATGGGTAAAGTGGATGATGAAGACGCCGGTGTTGACGCCGTCCCTCCATTACCTGAGGGCAGCGTATTAACCTGTCGCGAAGGGGAGATTAAAGACCGCAAAACAGAGCCACCTAAGCACTTTACTGAAGCGACATTGCTACAAGCCATGACAGGTATAGCACGGTTTGTAGAAGATAAAGAGCTGAAGAAAATTCTTAAAGAGACCGATGGGTTAGGTACAGAAGCGACACGCGCAGGTATTTTGGATACCTTGTTTAAACGTCAATTATTGACTCGTCAAGGTAAGTCTATTTTGAGTAGCCCAGCGGGACGCGGCCTTGTTCACGCGTTGCCTTCTGAATCAACTTATCCAGATATGACCGCTCATTGGGAACACCAATTACAAGGTATGGCTGAGCGAAATCAAGCGTATGGGCCTTTTATGGATTCTCTGCAAACTCGTATTGATGGTTTGATGGGGCAAGTGAAACAAGGAGAGGTGCCTGAGTCTCTGCGCCATCTGCCTAAAGTTGAGCGACCAGCCTATAAACGTAAAAAGCGGAGTAGTGCCAAATCTGGAGCGAAGAAAACCTATGCTAGAGGTAAAAAGAGCACTTAACTTACTCTTATGGTCGGACGGTTTTCATATACTCTTTCGGTGTTAAACCAAACTTACCTTTAAAGCGTTGGCTAAATCGTTCTTCAGAACGATAACCGCACATTTGAGCCAAATCTATGGTCGTCCAAGGTTCACTTTGGATAAGTTGCAATGCATGGTTTAAACGCACTTCGGCAAGTAATTCACGATACTGCATACCTTCTTGCTTGAGCTTACGAATCAAAGTAGCTCGGCTTACGGCAAATTGCGATGCGACGTCATCAAGCGCATGTTCTTCCCCTGGTGATTTGGCTAAGTAACGGCTGAGTTTTTGGCTGAACAGCGCTTCTTGCTGAGGAAAAAGGATGTGGAGTGCGCCTCGCTCGGCGAGTTGTTGGTACAGTGGCATAGCCCATAAATGCTGGGTTTCTTCGCTCATTGTCGAAAGATCTAATGAGGCCAAAGCATCTAAACTGCTTTGTAAGGCTTTATCTTGCTTAACGATGGGGTGAGCGTTTGACTGCCCTCTCATTTCACTCAGTTTGAGCATCTTTGTTGACGGTGACGAATGAAAGCTAAATACTCTCGATAAAAACGGGCCTTTTTCCGGCATATTCTCAAAACTAAGCGCGCTTGAAGCTTCACACAAAAGCAAAGTCTGGTGTGAAAGCGTGATGGTTTTATCCAGCCAAAACAGTTTTTTGCTGCCCGATATAATTTGAACCAAGCTAGGGGAGTGAATGGTGACATTTCTGAGCTTTTGTACTTGCTGAGCTCTAAATGTTGTTACTTGATATTGATGACCCATCACGTCCCCCTAATTCTGTTATCGAGTATATGTCGCAGTAAGTTTAGCTTTGTCTAGCGCCATGCTGTTCAAGGTAAAACCGACAACGGCTGCAGGTGTATTGGCATCTAGCCCTAATTTCGCTTTTGGCAGTGCCCATACTGTAAATTGGTAACGGTGCATACCATCACCTTCAGGAGGACACGCGCCACCAAAACCTACGCTACCGTAGTCAATGCGATGCTCTTGGCCACCAAACTTTTTGATATTAACGCCGCGTGGCAGTTCTGAAACGCTCGCAGGGATGTCTGTAGCAATCCAATGCCAGAAACCACTACCTGTTGGTGCGTCTGGATCAAAAGCGGTGATCGCAAAGCTCTTAGTCCCTTCCGGTGCATGGCTCCACTGAAGTTGAGGAGAGACATTGCCTCCGTCACAGCCCCAACTAGAGAATTCAAATGTTTTCGCCATAGGGTGACCTTCTTGAATATCTTTACTGCTGATATCAAAGGCATTCGCCACACCAGAGGTTAGTACTGCGGCGGTCAGAAGAGTCAAAGTTAAAGGTTTCATTTTGGTGCTCCTACTTGTTAAGTTCGAAGCTAGTTTAGCGAGAGAAGGTGTCTCGTGATTGACATAAAGTATCAATATAAAACAAAGGTTGAGCTATTTTGATACTTTAAGTCTAGATGGAGATGTTACCAAGGTAAACGCGTACCATCAAAATTAATAAATTCACCAGAGTGAGCAGGTTCAACGGAGTCGATAACTAGAGCTAGCCCCTTGGCCGAAGTTTCGGTATCAATCAGCGCATTTGGCCCGCCCATTTCAGTTTGCACCCAGCCTGGGTGAAGAGCGATGACAGTGAATCCATTTGGCGATAGGTCATTGCTCAGGCTTTTTACTACAGAGTTCAGCGCTGCTTTGGATGAACGGTAGATATACCCACCACCAGAAGTGTTTTCTGTCATGCTCCCGACCTTGGAAGAAAGACAGGCAATCTTTTTCAGCTGCCCTTGTTGTAGGTTAGGGTATAGCGCTTCAACGAGTTTTAACGGAGCGATACTATTAATTTCAAATACTTTGCGCCATTCGTCGACGTCAGTATTACCAAAGCCGTAACCTTTTGGCCCGTAATAGCCCGCGTTATTAATCAACAAATCGATAGCAGGTAATTGCTCTGCCAATGTCGAAACAGCAGGGTAGTCGGTGACTTCTAGTTCATGACATATTAGGTGTTGATGTCCAAGGTTTAGCAATTCTTGCGCGTTGTGTTCGCTTCGGTAAGTCGCGTGGACTTGCCAACCTTGTTGTACATAGAGTTTAACGAGACTTAGCCCGATGCCTCGGTTGGCACCAGTGATTAAAACGGTTTTCATGGTTGACCTTGTGATGAATCTGCACGTGACTGACAGCCTAGCAAAAAATTATCAATAAATGGAACAACATAAACGCACCCATTAACCAGAATGAACCCTTTCAAAATAGTGAAAGGTTTCATAAACCGTAAAATAATTACAGGTGAGGTCGGAGAAAGCTGCTTTTATCACTTATAGAATGAGGTGCTTAATAATAAGCCACGAAGATAAAATCATTGCGATGAAAAGGAGAGCAGCAGAAGTTGTACCGACAATGACTCCCAATATTAAATAGAAAAATGGATTCATTATAGCTCCTGATTAAGTGATAATTATTATCATTTAACTGATTTTAAATCCATTGGTCAAGCTGTTACCATAATGTCAGGTTTTCTAATTTCATCACATCATGATCCCACTGATCTATCACCCTATCTATTCGCAGCTTCCACTACCTGATGGTCACCGCTATCCGATCAATAAGTACCGTCTACTTTATGAGGCCATAGAGAAAGAAAGAGCGGAAAATCGCTTGTGGAGTGAGTGCCTTCATTATGTTGAGCCCGTGTCATTAACGAACGCTTGTGTGAGTCAAGTTCACTGTGAGCGCTACATTGACTTGCTTACATCCGGTTGTTTACCTGCGCCCAAAATGCGCCGTATTGGCTTTCCTTGGAGTGATGCCTTGATTACCCGAACGCTCACTTCAGCTGGTGGGACATGCGATACAGTGAATCAATCGCTCAAATATGGTGTTGCCATTCACCTAAGTGGTGGATATCACCACGCACATTACGATTTTGGTAGCGGTTTCTGTTTGATTAACGATTTAGTCCTTGCCGCGAAGCGTGCGCTTAGTCTCGAAGGTATCGATAAGGTGCTGATTGTTGATAGTGATGTTCACCATGGGGATGGTACGGCCACCCTTTGTGAAGGGGAGGCAAACATTGTGACGCTCTCATTTCACTGCGATAAGAATTTCCCTGCACGCAAACCAGACTCTGACTTGGATGTTCCATTAGCCAAAGAAACGGGTGATAAAGAGTTTCTAGACGCATTTACATCAGTGGTGGAAATGGCGGTGAATCTGCATCAGCCAGACATCATCATTTATGACGCAGGGGTTGATATCCACCAAGAGGATGAACTCGGCTATTTAAAGGTATCGACAGAAGGGATCTATCAACGAGATCGCTTTATGTTTGAACTGGCTAAGAGTAAGGGTTTACCGATTGCTTGCGTAGTTGGTGGTGGCTATCGAACTCGCCATGAAGATTTAGTACCGATTCACACTCAATTGATTAAAGCTGCAGTGGATGTGTTTGCTGTTGAAAACGAAAAAAGCCGCTAATTGCTTAGCGGCTTTTTTACTAAATGTGACCCGTCCTAAATAAGGTTGACACTTCCCAATCAGGAAATTGGAGAGTGTTATGAAATCAGTAACTAGACGAACTCAATGTGACTATTCCCTCGCTTTTAAGTTGGAGGTTGTTGACCAAGTTGA
>Ga0209272_10000295_pt1 | contig 48218 bp, 30 predicted proteins | sample tdDd002_FD_187125 | JGI IMG/M metagenome (GOLD analysis project Ga0209272, IMG submission 187125) | Marine sediment microbial communities from the Atlantic coast under amendment with organic carbon and nitrate - tdDd00.2 (SPAdes)... | ecosystem: Environmental > Aquatic > Marine > Coastal >...
TTTCATAAATCATCAGACACGACGGCTTATGTCGATGTTGTATTGGAACGTTTAAAGTTTGCGAAACACAATGCGCATGTCAAAAATAAGAACGACTTATATTGGGAAGCCTTGCATCAGCTCACAAAAGAGTTTGAAATGCATGAATCCTCAGGAATAATTAATTATCAAATTGCCAATTCTTATTTAGAGGCCAGCTACATAATAAATGCAAAAAAGGATTCCATATTAAAAGATTATAGAATTAAGGCTTTAGCCCTTTGCCATAAAGTTCTTAAACGTTTCCCTAATTCGGATGGTGGCGTACTTTGTTCTATTCTTAAAAATAAGATTGAACAGAAAGTGATCGCTGTTGAAACTGAAAAATACATAGTTCCTGATAAACCAATTTTGGCTAAAGTGAGCTTTAAAAATGTCGATAGTTTATATCTTTCGGCCTATAGAGTTCCAATTAATTACCTCGAAAATGTAATTTATTATAAGAAGGACAGCCTTGCTCTTGAGGTGATAAAAAGGAAAAAAATCGAACAATCTTCATTTCATAAATTAAAGGCTAAGAACGATTTTTATGAATACACGACAGAGGTCGATATGCCGAGCCTTCCCATTGGAAATTATCTTCTTGTTGCCGCTAAGGAAAAATCAATTACATCATTAAATCAAATTTATAGCTACGATTATATAAGTGTTAGCAATTTGTCGATGCTTACCATAAGCCGCGAAAATCATCTTGCTATTAAGCTTCTTGACAGACAAAATGGGAGTCCTGTGAAAGATGTTATATTGCTTGTAACAAGGAAAGATAAGCCTGTCCTATCGGGAAAGACAAATGAAAATGGTGAGTTTCAGGTAAAAAAGAACACTAAATACGACTATCTTAAAATTATAGCCATTCAGAATCAAGACACAATTGTAAATAGGAGTGAGTATGTGAGTTCAATTCGAAACAAAAACAATAATAAAGACGATGATGAGCACATAGCCAAAATGTATTTGTATCTGGATAGAAGTATTTATCGTCCAGGGCAAACGGTCTATTTTAAAGGTTTGTTGGTTGAAAATAAAAATGGAAAATCTCGTGTTGTCCCCAATACTTATACATCCATTAGTATTTCTGACTCTAATTATGAGGAGATTAAAGAATTTCGTTTAAAAACGAATGAATTTGGTTCTGTAACAGGTGAGTTTAAACTTCCGCGTAACATACTAACTGGAAACTTCATCATTGCAATGGATGAAGATTATGGAACGGATACAGAGGATGAGGACACTTATTATGAGAAAATTGATGATTCTGAAATGGCGGAAGTGACTTTTTCTGTAGAAGAATACAAGCGTCCAAAGTTTGAACTTAAATTTGATGAGATTACTGAAAACTATAGAGTAGGAGATAGCATTAAAGTTAAGGGCTTTGCCAAAGCCTTTTTAGGATCTGTTATTTCAGACGCCAAAGTAAACTATACTATTTCGAGAGAAGAAGAGCCTGACTGGACGCGTCATTCTTATGGAAGTGCAGCTCAAATAATACAAACAGGTACAAGCCAGACCGATTCTGAAGGCAAGTTTAGTCTTAATTTTCTGGCTGTTCCCGATTCATTAGCAAAAGAATCAAATCAGAGCATATTTACATACACCGTAAAAGCGGATATTACAGATAGCAACGGAGAAACCCGCAGCGCCTCGCAAACAGTTCGCCTTGGCTATCACAACTTAGAGGTAAATATACCACTTGCCAATAAGCTAAACAGTAGCGTCTCCCAAAGGATTAAAATAAATACAGTGAATCTAAACCAGCAATCAGTTGACGCTGAGGTTCAGGTATCGATTCATAAATTAATCAGTCCGGATAGAGTATTGCGAAAGAAAGCATGGGAGCCAGTAGAATTGCAATCTATTCCTAAAGAGAAATACACAAAACTCTTTCCCCATGAGCCTTATGATCGTACTGAAGTGAAGCAAAATTGGCTGTGCGGAAAAAAAGTGTATTCAAAAACACTAGAGGCGTCAGAAATAAAAGAATTCAATTTAAATAAGCTTGCTGATTGGGAATCGGGATCATACCAGATAGAAGTTAAAGCAATTGATGTTTTTAAGGATACCGTACTTGTAAACCGACAATTTGAGGTCTATCATCCTAGCGAAGACTTTCTGTCTGATAAGCAAATGTTTAAACATGAGATTGTCAATTCTGATTTCAAAAAGGATAAGTTTATCGATATTAAATTAAAAACCGCATGTCAGGAACTGAAGGTTAATTTGGAAGCTTATTACAAAGGGAAATTGGTTTACAACGAAACAGTTCGCATTTCTAAAGGGCATGCCTTTGCAAAAATTCCTGTAGCTCAGTACTACAAAAATAAACTTTATTTAAATCTTTATTTTGTAAAATTCAATAGTTTACATACCACTCAATTCTCGGTAAATTTTAAGGAAGTAGAGCGTAAACTTAGCATCGAGACGCTAAGCTTCAGGAACAAATTATTACCCGGTAAAAAAGAAACCTGGCGTTTCAAAATCACAAATTCGGATAAGAAAAACGCTAATGCCGAACTTCTTGCTTCCATGTATGACACTTCGCTTGATCAGTTCAAAAAACATGACTGGTCATCAAAGATTGGTTTTAGGAAGTACAATTATTCTTATGCACCCAGAGTAAGAAGCAGCGACTTTTTTAGAACAGTCAGGTTTAAAAAATTCAATTCATTTTATAGAAATAACGCGGGTTCATTTTTGAAAAATTATCATAAACTTGAATGGTTTGGTTTCAATTTTGCATCGAGTGAATATTCGAATAAAAGATACCTAAACAAACTTTCTACCATACTAAAAAATCCGAATCACGAAGAAGGTAATGTAAATGGAGTTGTTCTAAGCGAAGATGATGGTTTGCCAATTCCTGGCGTTTCAGTCATAATTAGAGGAACAATTACAGGAGCAACAACAGATATCGACGGTTTTTACTCAATTAATGCACCCATTGGGTCTGATCTGGTATTTAGCTTTGTAGGCATGAAAAGCGTGACAACTTCAATCACAAAACCCGGCACTTACAATATGGTAATGTCTTCTGATATATTGGGTATGGATGAAGTTGTTGTTACGGCTATGGGGGTTCAGGGAGCAAAAAAAGCATTAGGCTATTCTACAACTTATGCTTCTGCAGATGATGTATCAGACGATTTAAAAATAAAATTTAGGGGAAGTGTTTCTGGAGTTCAGATTCAAAATGTGGAAGAAGATAATGAGGAGGCCATTTCGATAAGTATTCGAGGTAGTAGTTCGGTACCTACCAGTAAACAAACACTTTTTGTTATAGATGGTGTTATAATGGATTCTGAAAAAGGAGCTCAATTATCACCTGATGAAATTGCCGATATTTCAGTTTTAAAAGGTGCTTCAGCAATCGCTTTATATGGAGCTAGGGCTGCAAATGGAGTCGTTATTATTAGTACAAAGAAAGGCTTGGAGGCCTTAAGTCAGGTAGAGACACGAAGTGATTTAAAAGAGACTGCTTTTTTCCTTCCTCAATTAAGAACCAATAAAAAGGGTGAGGTCATTTTTAGTTTCGATTCTCCCCAAGCATTAACCAGATGGAGATTAATGCTTTTAGCTCACAACAAATTGTTAGATGTTGGTAGGCTGGATAAAATGGTTGTAACGCAGAAAAATATTAATGTGATTCCTAATGCGCCACGTTTTTTAAGAGAAGGCGATACGATTTCTTTTAGTGCAAAAATCAGTAACCTTACAAAAGAAACATTGGCAGGAGTTGTTGCTTTGCAATTAACAAACGTACTAACAATGGAACCAATTGCTAAGGAGCTGATTTCTTTCGAGGCGACAAAGAATTTTACTATTTCAGCCAAAGGCAATTCATCAGTGGCCTGGACATTAAAAATTCCTAAAGGTATCCCAGCCATAGAGTATAAAATAGTAGCAAAATCGGGTACGCACAGCGATGGAGAATCTAGTATTTTACCTGTTCTTTCCAACCGCACACTCGTCACAGAAGCAAGATCATTATGGGTGCCAGCAGGAAAAACAAAAGAAGTTCAATTCGAAAAATTAAAACAAGCTAGCTCGCAAACTCAGAAAAACCATCAGTTCACCCTAGAGTACACCTCCAATCCGGCTTGGACCGCAATTAAATCATTGCCTTATCTAATGGAATTTCCTCATGAGTGTGCCGAACAGATTTTCTCCCGATTTTATGCAAATGCTCTTGCCGAGGATATTCTGGATAAAAATCCTGAAATAGAAGCGGTTTTTAACAGTTGGAAAGACAAGAAAACACTTGTGTCGCCTTTGGAAAGTAACGAGGATTTAAAATCAACGCTAATTTCAGAGTCGCCATGGTTACGAGATATGCAAAGCGATAAAGAAAATAAAGCTCGTTTGGCCAATTTGTTCGACACCGAAAAAGTTAAAGATCAGCAATTGCATGCCTTAAGGAAATTGAAAGAGTTGCAATTATCGTCAGGCGGATTTCCATGGTTTGCTGGTGGTCGGGAAAACCAATTCATTACTCAACATATCGTTGCGAGTATAGGCCATTTACATAAGTTAAAAATTGATTGCGAATACAATTATAAAATAGCTCCTTTGTTGAAAAAGGCATTGAATTATTTAGATGAAGAGTTTGTACGTCAATACAAACAAAACGATAAATTATCCTTGACTTCAGATGTCTATCTAAATGCGCAATTAATACATTATTTGTATGCAAGAAGTTTCTTTTGGGATAAGAATCCTATGTCGCAAGAAACAGAACGCATAGCCAATCTTTATTTCGAGGCATGTAAAAAATCGTGGCTAACACAAACCTTATACAGTAAGGGGCTGATCGCTTTAATAATGCAGCGCAAAGGACAACACGAAACGGCTAAATTGATTATCGATGCATTAGACGAACAGGCTGTTAAAAGTGAAGAAAATGGCATGTATTGGAAGGAAAACAAAAAAAGCTGGTATTGGTACCAATCGCCTATCGAAACACAAGCCTTATTGATTGAAGCTTTTGCAGAAATTGATGGCGATTTGAAAAAGATAGAACACTTAAAGCAACACCTGATAAAAAATAAACAAACTAAAAACTGGAGCACTACCAAAGCAACTACCGAAGCCATTTATGCTTTACTGATGCATGGAAACAAGAGCATATCCATAACAGATAATACGTTGATTAAGATTGGTAAGAATAAGATTAAAACTAAAAAAATAGAGCCAAGCAAAAAAGAAGCAGGAACAGGTTACTTCAAAGTGAATTGGACGGCGAAGGAGATCAATCCTGAAATGGCGACAGTGAGCGTTCACAACAAAAGTAAAAGTACTGGGTTTGGAGCTGTTTACTGGCAGTATTTTGAAGATTTAGATCAAATCAAATCTTCCGAAAACGCAGAGCTATCCATTAAGAAATCACTTTTTGTGAAAGAAAGCACTACGAGTGGAGAACAACTTGTTCCAATCACAGCAAGCACACCCATAAAATTGGGCGATTTAATTACGGTTCGTTTAGAGATTACATCGAAGAATGATTTGGAATTCGTGCATTTAAAGGATTTACGAGCTTCAGGCTTAGAACCGATTGACGTGCTTTCGGGATACAAGTGGCAAGATGGTTTAGGCTACTACCAAAGTACGAAGGATGTTGCGACGCATTTTTTCTTTGACGATTTACCAAGAGGGACTTACGTTTTTGAATTCGATCTAAGAGCTAATAATAAAGGCAATTTTTCCAATGGAATATCCAACATTCAAAGTATGTATGCACCTGAATTTATTAGCAATTCTAAAGGAGGGCGATTAGTGGTTGACTAGTTGATCATTCATCACTAAGATTCAGAAATTAGAATCAGCTAAATGATCTGTTTGAATAATACCTCTTAGGGTTTATTATTTTTCTTAATTGAAAATAATTTACCTGGAAATTATTTTATTGATAAATTAGAGCTCTGGAATAATTTAGACTTTTACTTGACAAAAAGATAAGAGAAAGTATCAGTAATAAAGTTATTAGTAAGTGATTTTGTGTTTTTATGAATATATCATTCTACTTTTTAAACTAAGAAAAATAATTTTAAAAATCCCTATGGAAAGCGTTCTAGGCAACTCAGATAAATCGAAAGCTGAAGTTTTACAGCTATTAAATAAGAAAATACCTGTTTACCGACAGGCCTATAGCGACAGAACCGCTTGGCTTATGGCTTGTCTGTCAGAGCTGGCGTACTTACGCTTCAATCCTCTTTTCTCAAATGATGATGCAAAAGACTACCTTTTGGACAGTATGTCTAGGATGATAGACGATAAAAAACGAAATTCATTTTTAAAGCTGATTGATATTTTTGGATACGATCATAAAGAGGAATTGAAGAAGCTGGAAAGTGAAGTGTCTAACTTACAGTTTAATTTGATTGAAACCTACGACGAAGGCGGTACTCAAGCCATACTTTTATCAAACGATAAGTTTCTTGTTTTGGCTTTTAGAGGCACAGAAGGTACCAGTATAAAAGACATTAAGGCCGATGCAAAAGCACATACGATGAATTGCGAATCGGGAGGTAAAATTCATTCAGGTTTTAGTGCTGCCTACGATCAGGTAGCTTTAGATATTAACGAGCGATTAAAAGACCCGAGTATTGCTCACTTACCCTTATTTATTACTGGCCATAGTTTGGGTGGCGCATTAGCAACAGTTGCTGCTAAAAAACTGTCCCCACAAGCTGGGATTGCGGCCTGTTACACCTTTGGATCTCCAAGAGTGGGAGATGAGCAGTGGATATCACAAATTAAAACACCGATTTATAGGCTGGTTAATGCAGCAGATTGTGTGACTATGCTGCCTCCTGGAGATGAGACCGTTTCTCTTTTTGCATGGCTTTTTCAATTTATTCCAGCTTGTGGCAGTTCCATAAGAAAATGGTTGCTAGCTAATTTAGATGGTTATCTGCACGGGGGGAATATGCGTTATTTAACCAATTGCAAAAAAGATGCCTATGCCCAAACAAAACTTTTGTATTCTGTCAGTTTTTGGTATCGAATGAAAGGTTTCTTCCTTAAAAAAATGCCATGGAAAGTCTTTCTGTCTGATCATTCCATAAGTGTATACCGAAAAAAACTATGGGTACTTGCTCATCGTAATAATGTGAATTAGGCATCAAGTCTGTTTAGGATGTCTAATCCCAATAACTTCTGATTACAGGAATAAAATAAAATCCATTTACAGCAATGTGAGTGGGTTTTGTTGCACAAGCACTCTACTGGAAATACAGCAGTGTAAAAAATGATGCTGGTGAAGTAGGATTGATTTTGATTAAAAATTATCACTTTTTTTGGCTGCTAAGGCAGAGCACTAGCAATGAGCTCACGCTAGCGGTGTTTATAATTGATTGCTAATAATTTTTCATCTTAATATTAAATTTCCTGATTAGTAGTTTTCTTTATATTATATTTATCATTCAGTTAACAAATGTGAAATTATTTGATGAAGCTATGTTAGATAGCTTGTGAAAAGAATAATTCAGATATTACAAATGATGCCTATTTTCTATTGATGGCAGATTAAATAAATTATTATATCGATATAATGAGCAGAAAAATAAGTGATAATATAGCTAAAGCATTGCCATCTTTTTTGAAGAATGCTACACAATACCTGAAAAATAATTTTGATGAAAATGGAGCTGAAATACTAGAAAATGCAAATGGAACAACAGGTGTTTTGATAAAATTATTTGCACAGCCATTGCTAGATAAATATTTTGATAAATTAACTGTAGATAAACTACATGATTTTGGTTTTCAAACCTATTTGAAAGCTAGTCTAATTCAAGCTAATAAATCTTTAGAAGAAGTTAGAAACGAATTAGATGAGTTGTTGAATCCTAATTTAGTTTTTGAAATACTTGAAAAATCTATTCATGAAGAGTTGATAACCTTTAATCCTGAAGATGTAATTCTGATTTTCCAACCTAAATATCACCCTGCTGTTGTTTTTATAAAAAAGAATTATCAGCGCATTCTCAATGAACTTGGATTAAGCTCTGCTGAAGAAAAAGTGTTTATTAAACATTTTAATGAAAATATTGTTCCTACTGTTATTAAAGAATTCGGCGAAGATTATGATAGTCATTTGGAACAGACTGATCAATTCAGATTAAGGGTAAATGAAACAGATTTTTTATGGGATACTATAAGAGATGGAAAAATTGGATTTAAAGAATCGGAAAATCTAAAATATGAACCCACTTATGCAAAATGGGAAAAAGTTGGAAACCTTCGACAAAATGAAGACAATGATCTTCATTTAAAAAAAAATGAAATAGAGGAAGATAAGTTAAAACCTATTGAGGAGTTAATCGAAGATTATTTCTCAGTTAGCCCCAATAACCATCTGGAACAAATTTTATTTATTATTGCTGATTTTGGGAAAGGTAAATCAGTATTTATGAAACATTATGCTGCTGAACTTGCAAAAAGATATCTCCAGGAAGGGGATGGGTATTTTCCTATTTATTTCAATCTGAGAAACTATAGAAATTACTCAAATGAACCGAGGTTAGGCGTAATAAGTGATTATTTAGAAACAAAATATAGTATAAAAATTGATGATGAACATTTCCAAAATAACAGATATATATTTTTGGTTGATTCCCTTGATGAAAGTGGAGAATTAAATAAACGTGCTATAGATAATGTAATATCTTCGGTTAAGAGAATACAAGGAATTAATAAATCAAAATATAAAGAAAATCGACTAATTATTACATCTCGACCGTTTGATGAAGGATTAAGTTATCATTTAGAAGGACATAAGCCATATACTGTTAGTAATGGTGAAGGTAGAGCGATTCCTTGTTTTGTGAATGTTTATGGATTTACTAAAAAGCAGTTTAATAATTGGATGTACGAGACTCTTAAATCATACCCAAAGATTAATGATTTAGAAGCTACTGGTTTTGCAAAACAAATAATCGAAGGAATTAAGGAAAATAAGGAAATTGATATTTACAATAAATTACTCAAAAATAATACACTTTCTGAGAGTGAATTAAGAAGGCCAATATTTGCCTATATGGTTTATCAGCTGGTTATCAATAATGTGGATTTTTTAATTGTTGGAAAGATAGGTGTGTATTTGTCTTTTCTCAATCTATTGACGAAAGAAGCCAAGCATATTCATGATAAAACTTATAAAGTAAATTTAAAAGAAGAATTTGAATTTCGTAATGTTTTGCATGCCACGTCTGCATTGTGGATGTATGAGAGACAAAGGGGAAAACAAGGGGTTTTAAAAAAAGCTGATATTTGTAGAGTACTGGAAGGCAAAAAGTGTGGAGGGTCTGATAATGAGGTTTTAGAAAGATTTAAAGAAGAAGGGTTTACTGAAATACAATTTCTTTCTCATTCATACTTCGGTGAGAATGATAATGTGCTTCATTTTCAACATCAATCTTTTGCGGAAATTTTATTGGCAGAATACTATTTGAAGGTATTTATAAAGTATGCATTAGATGAAGATGCAGATCCTGAGCAGGCAAGAGTAAAGATTATGCTAGGTGAGCCTACTGAACAGACAATACAATTCCTTCAGGAAATGTTGATTTTATTAAGAGAAACTTCTCAAAGTAAGCTAACAAATAAAATTATTGAAAAAAGAAAATTACTTTTTCCTTTAATGGCATCTTTGGCGACAAAAAAGAATAATCGTCTGTTTTGTAATGATATATTTTATAATTGGTATAACAAGAATAAAATAAATGAATACGAAAGTCAATATCCACTAGATCTACTACAAAATTGGTGTATAGATGAAATAAGGATAAAAAAAATCATAAAATTGGCAGCTGATATTTTGAATTCTAAGACTAGCTATCTCCTCATGAAAGCGGAAGTAGACACTGCATTATTTAATAATGAAGTCTTGGTTCTCCAGAATCAAGATCGAAATAGTATTTCTCCAAATATTGATAAATGGTTAGCTTTGTTAGTAGGTAATTTTTTACACAATGATACTACTTCTTCTAAGAGAGACGTGAAACTTAAATTATTTAATTGGGACTACAATATTGGTTTCAATTATTTGTTTGAAATGATTAGATTTTGGAATTATGTAGTGGGTGAATCTAGCCCTAGTTGGGGTGAAAATTTATTCCGAGGTATAAATATGGTTTCCAATAGCGATGAATTAAGCCTATCTCATTATAACTTTGATGGCATAGATTTCTCGTACTCATATTTTAATAAGGTTACTTGTTGGTCTACTAATTTATCGAGATGTAAATTAGATCATTGTTCATTTATCAAGGCACGATTTATCACTTCTTTATTCTTTGGTTCGACTTTTAACGAAATAAAAGAAATGGAGTCATTCAGCATGAGTAATTGTGACGTAACTCCTAATGGATTTAAACTTTTTGATGCGTTAAATGGGGTGGGGGCTAAATTTAATATATTTTCTAAAATATCAAAAGAAAATACTATGAGCAAAGGACGAAGAGGAGCGTGTTCACTTGTGACTAAATCTCGTTCAGGTGACGACATATTCGAAACCTGTTCTGGTTTTTTTGTTTATGGTCTTAAAAACTCAATATTTTCTATAGATAAGTTAAAAACAAGTTTTATTTATGATAACAATAAAGTCAAAGCTGAATTTCTGGAAAAGCTTGAAGAATTAAGGAAGTTTGAAGTGACAGAGGATTTGGAAGTACTATAATGAGATACAATAAATATGTATTAGTTTGAACTGATATTTTGTTTAGTTTTATTGATTTGAATTTTGATTAAGCTCAATGTTTTTTTAAGAATAAAACTAGTATTACAATGAAAAGAATATTTAAACTAAATCCTGAAAAGAACTTAACTCACCAGTGGCCATTCTGGTTGATAAATGGAATACTGTTTTTGCTTGCGATAATACTGACCGTTATAATTGTTAGTAAAGGGAATTATTATCCAGATTGGAGTCCTAAAGGATTTAAGTTATTCTTATCTGATTTTGGTTTTCCAATGTCAATATCTGCACTAATTATACCAGCTTCCGCATTGATTGCAACAATGCATCGTTCATCTCAATTAAGTACTCAGATTAATTTACTTATGGAGCAAAATAATTTTGCTAATTACTATAAACATTTTGAGGAGTTTGAGAAATATCTAAGTAAGATATCGAATAGTGATAATGAAGAGTTTTTCAAAGGTAGAGTTATTGATATTTATCGTAAATTTTTTCCTGATGCTAGAAATGGGAGTTATAGAATAGATAGTGATTTATCAATTTTCTTAGATAGGCAAGCAGAAGAATTAATTAGTTTATTTGAAGGTATTGAAAATGGAGGAGATTTAGGAGTTTTATTAAAAGAATTAAATAGTAGTAATTTATTTATCGCAGGCAAGTTTAGTTTAAAATTACGACGTATTAATATTCCTAACGCATTTGTAACGATATTGCCAACGACAAAAGAAGAGCATTGTTTAAGATTAGTAAATAAACAGTTACAATATCAACAGGAAATCTTTCGTTTGTTATTAAATATATTTTTGTTTGAGGAGAATATATATAATGAGGTTGAATACGTAATCTCATTTTTGAGAGTGAGGAGTATTAATGAATTGAAAGGTGATGTTTATATCTCTAGTTTAAGTTGATTATTAAAGGAAGCAAAAGTTGATAAAAGCCACCCAAACAAACTGGGTGGCTTTTCTATTGTGAAATAGTAATTCCCCGAACAATAGTAATGTTGCTCGAGGAATTGCGGGTTGTTTTTTATACATATTGGTACATTCCTTCGATCTTGTTCATCTCGTTTGAAATTAGCTTTTCACTAGGTTTGGCATAGTTTTCTGTCATTCTGGTGTTGGTATGAGCCATCATCTTCGAAATAGCCTTAATATTTAGGTTATTACCTAAAGTAACAGTTGTTGCAAATGTATGTCTGGCTGAGTGAGTGCTTAGGTTTTTATTGATACCACATAGGTATGCAATTGTGTTTTATCTAAACTTGCTTTTCAACCAAGAAAAGAAGCCCTCTGTATCTTTTATACCAATTTCCATATCTCTACCATTAGAGACTAGTATTAAATCCTTATTCCGTCTTCTTTTTATTCCATTTTCAAAAACGATTGTACTTCGGTTTAATTCCTTAAAGTCAATTTTATTTGAGCTTAAAAGTTCTTTAGATTCTTTAAGAGAAAGGGTGAGGTTTTTTAATGTTGGAGCATCAACTAAATGCCAGTTTGTATACTTACTAGAGGCTTCAATATAGGATAGTTCTGATAATTCAATATAGTAGTCTTCCTTTTTTCCGTTAGGTACAGTTAATTTTTTCCTTGGTATATGGTTTCGATCTGTGCTATTCAGTTTTAAACAGATGTCTTTAATTTTTTCTACTGAAATTGGTTTACTAATATAACCTTGAATAGAAGCAATACCATCATGATTGATTACATCTTGAATGGGGGAGAAGTTGCTCGTAATGAATACGATTTGTGTTTTGAAGTTGATTGCTTTTAAAACATCTCGTCCATTTATACCAGGCATATCATGATCTAAGAAAACGATATCTGGCTTTTTAGTATTTATAATTTCAATCGCCTCAAAAGGATCGCTTATTAAATCTAACTCATTCAGAAATGGGTAGGCTCTTAATTGTTCTTTTAATTCTTTTAAAAAGATGGGCTCATCATCAACTGCAATATAATTTCGTTTTATCATAGTACAATTTTTAGCTTAGCGACATAGGTGTTGTTTATAATTTCGTTAGATATCTCATACTCATTACTATTTTGATTAATACTATTTTCAAAATCTGTATTTCCAATGCCTCCCAGAACTTTTTCAGTATTCATTTTTGGGTGTAAAGGTGTTTCAACTGAATAATGTAAAATATTATTTATATAAGAGAGTTTGATGAGTAAGGGGCTATCTTTAAAATATCCATGCTTTATGGCATTATCAATATAGTTGAATAGTATTGTAGGTGGAATATTAATATTTAAATTGGCAAGCTCGCTTAATATTTCCACTTTAATATCTTTATTTAATTCAATTAATTGGCAGAATTTCTTCAGTTGAGACATCTCCGTTTGGAGATGTACTTTCGTAGCACTAGAACTGTATAAAAGATAGTTTAGAGTATCAATAAGAAGTTCTAAGCTTTTATCTAGTTTTTCATTATAAATCTTAAGCTGTTCTACAAGGTTTTCCTTTGTACTATATCTTTTCCCTAGTATCGAAAAACTTGTTTTAAGATCTTCATCATCAAATGATAATTTTGACTCAATGAATGCTTTGTTTATCAGATTTTTTAGAAAGTGAGGTGATAAACGGTATACCTGTAATTGGGTTGCTGTAGCTTTGTGATTTTCTTTAGAGTGGAGTAATTGTTCGTATGAGTTCGAATATTTCCCACGTATTTTATTGAATTCATTTTTCAACTCAGTTATTTGATTTTTGAATTGTGTTTCACTCTTTTGATATGATTCAATTTGTATTCGATTTTTATTTATGTCGATTTTAAATTTTTCCCGTTCACTTTTAGTCTCTTTTTTAATTTGATTCAAATCAGCCTCTAATTTTTCCTTTGCATTTACGGCATTCTTTATTTTCTGTTCAGAATCCTGCAAACCCTTGTCTAAATCTTCCATAGCCAGCTGTGTGGATTTTCTTCTAAAGTATGAAATAATAAGAAGGATTATAAGTGCTATAATTAAAATGGCATTGCCGTCCATATCTGATGCGTCGTTTACTAGACGCTTAAAAAATCTCAAAATACTCATTCCGTTCCTTTTTTGTTGGTGTTCATTCCTTTTTCAAATTATGTCAATTCCTAGCACATAGATTTGAACTGTATTCGAATTCAAAAGTAAATAAAAGTAATTCATTTAAGTTAAATTAAAATAGGGAAATAATGAACATGTTTAATGATAGTTGCTCAACAATAAAGGAAAATAATGAATTATTAATTCCTAGTGTGAATTTTCATCTGTGGGAACCGTGTAATATGCAGTGTAAATTTTGTTTTGCATCTTTTCAGGATGTAAAGAAATCTATTTTACCCAAAGGGCATTTGTCGAGAGAAAAAGCAATGCAAGTAATTAGAGAATTGGCTGATCATGGTTTTAAGAAAATCACTTTTGCGGGAGGTGAGCCAACTTTATGTCCTTGGTTGTCGGAATTAATCTCACTTGCAAAGGAATTAGGAATGACTACTATGCTTGTAACAAATGGAAGTGTGCTTACGAATCAATTTTTGGAGGATAATAGGGACGATTTAGATTGGATTGCTTTAAGTATAGATAGTTTAAGTAGCAGTAATAATGTTTCGATTGGTAGAAGTATTAACGGACGTTCTTTATCGAGTGAATATTATTATCAACTATTGAAAGATATAAAGTGTTATTCATACCGACTAAAGATTAATACCGTAATTAATAAATACAATTACGCTGAGGATATGTTTGATTTTATAACAGATGCGGATCCTGAAAGGTGGAAAGTAATGCAGGCTTTGCCAATAAAAGGGCAAAATGATAAATCGATTGAAGAAGTTTCTATTACAGGAGATGAGTTTTCCATTTTTCTAGAAAAACATAAAGATTTAAAATCTATGATTTCTGAATCGAATGATGAAATGAGGGGATCTTATGTAATGGTTGATCCTGCGGGACGATTTTTTGATAATTCGCAAGGGAAACATGTTTATAGCAAGCCTATTCTTGAAGATGGTGTAAAATCAGCAATAAAGGAAATGAATTATAGCTTTGCTAAATTCGAAAAAAGAGGAGGGGTTTACAATTGGGAGGAAAAAAGTCAAGAAAACAATTTCCCAAGTAGAATTACAATTTCAGGTAATGTTGCTTCAGGTAAAAGTACAGTAGGGAAAATATTAGCTGATAAAATGAATTATTCATTTACATCTATTGGTTTAAGAACAAGAAAGTTTGCTAAAGAAAATAAACTCAGTATTGCAGAATTTCAGAAGAAGTGTTTAGAAGACCCATTATTAGACAAGAGAATTGATAAAGACTTCTCACAAGAATGCAATTCGTTAAAGAATTTGGTTATTGATTACCGTTTAGGCTTTCATTTTATTAATTCATCTTTTAATATCTTCCTAAAAGTCTCTGATGAAGTAGCCTTAAAAAGACTCAAGAATGCCAAAAGAGACAATGAAACTTATCATACATTAGGCGAAAGGAATGAATCTTTCGTTAAGCAGTTTCATAAATCATATAATATCGATTTTACCTCAGAAGAGCACTATGATTTAATTCTTTCTGCAGATAACAACTCACCAGAGGAAATAGCAAATTTGATACTACAGAAAATAAATTTTAATTCATTAGGGTAATGATATGATCTATGTTATTAGGAAATTATGATTCTATTCATATTCTTGAAGAGTTACTTATGGATTTGGATGAATTATATATAAAGATTGAAGCATTAGAGAGTTGTTAAAAAAAAAGATAAAACGCAAATATAATATTCAGCTGAAAAAATGAAAAAGATTTTATTAATTGATATGGATGGAGTACTGGTCGAATTAAATAGCGAAAATTGGGATAAGAAAAGACTGGAAAAAGGCTACTTTCTAAATAATAAACCAATAAAAGGTTCAATTAAAGCTTTTGAGATTCTAAGTGTAAAATATGATTGTCATATTGTGTCAACACCAGTATGGGATAACCCTGACTGTTGGAAAGAAAAAAGGCTGTGGGTTGAAAAATACCTAGGAGAGAAGGCTAAGAAGAGACTAAGCTTAACTCATAATAAGCATCTATTTAAAGGGGATTATATTATTGATGACTCTTGTGATCATGGTGTTGATAAGTTTAAAGAAAGACATATTCATTTTGGGAGTGATGAATTTCCTGACTGGGAAAGCGTTTTAGATCACTTAAAATAATCAAAGGACAGGATGGATGAGTTAAAATTAATTTACCCCATTTACACACTTTTTAAGATAGCGTCAGTTATTTCTTAAATAGAATATTTGAATTTTTGTGCATAAAAAAAGAGAGTTTCAAATTAATGAAACTCTCTTTGTTTTGCGGAGAGAGAGGGATTCGAACCCCCGGTACGTTGCCGCACAATAGTTTTCAAGACTACCGCATTCGACCACTCTGCCATCTCTCCAGTATTTGTATGCGTTATCTCTTGTGATAACGGGTGCAAATATAGAGCGAATATTTACATCTGCCAAATTAAAAATGCCCCTGCGGTCAATATTTATTAGAAGGCTTTGATAATCAGATTAAGAATTTTGAAAAAAAGATTTTATCCGTGTAAATCCAGCTCATTTAGCATGTATAGTGAGTGCTCAATGGTTTTAAAAATCTCCGCGCAGTACTCATTCACAGCTTTAGGACTGCCGGGTAATGTGTAAACCAAAGTTTTCCCCATAACACCTGCAATGCCACGACTAACGAGTGCATTTGCTTTCTCCATACCATACTTTACACGAATTAATTCCATAATACCTGGAATTTCTTTTGTAAGCAGTGGTTTAACCACTTCGGGCGTGATATCCTTAGGTCCAATTCCAGTACCTCCAGTTGTGAAAACCATATCGTAATTTTCAGCTTGAGCTTTTAAAAGTAATGCATTCAACTGTTCTTCATTATCTGGAATGATGACAGTTTCAATATTGAAATGACGATTCTTCGATTTGAAGAAATCCTCAGCAAGTTTTTTTAATAATGGTCCGCTCTTATCTGCATATTCACCTCTGCTGGCACGGTCGCTTAGGGTTATAATGAGCGTTTTCATGATTCGCGGCTGATATTCCAGTTGATCACCAGCTTTTAATTCGCCTCCTTTTAAAACACGGCAAAAGATACCTTCTTTAGGCATCACGCAATTCCCCACTTCACGAAAAATACTGCAATTATCGCCATGGCATTTCTTACCGATCTGAGTCACTTCCAAAATCAGGTCACCCATTATAAAACGATCAAGAGGAGCCGTTTTGTGTACAGCAATGCCTTGTGTCGTAATGTTTTCGGCAAACTCTCCAAACTGAATTTTTCTCTTGGCTTGTTCTGAAAACTTATCGATACTTTCCTGTGCCAATAAACTAACTTGTCTGTGCCAATTGCCAGCATGAGCATCATCTGCGACACCCGTTTCGTTTAGTTTTATCGATGGAACAGGCTTTTTAACGACACCTTTTTTTTCAGAAATATTAACGGATAGTATATCTACTTTTGTCATTTGAAATGAGTTGGTTAGTTTGTCTTTTTACTTCGTTTCTCTTCCCTTTAATTCGGGAAAGAGCGGGATTTTACAGATTTAATCAGATCCATTAGGTTAAATGATCACGTCATGTTTTATTACACATCACATTTCGACTACGCTCAATGCAAGTCATATCTATAAATCAACTTTTGTTTTCTCATCTAATTTAATGGCCTGCATCACCATGTTTTTGTCAACAGCCTTACACATATCATATATGGTTAATAAAGCGACACTGGCAGCCGTTAAGGCTTCCATTTCTACACCCGTTTGACCAATGCATTTTACGCGTGTGTTCACCTGTACGCCATTATCAATCAGTTTGCATTTTACTTCAGCTTTGGTAATCATTAATGTATGACATAGCGGTATAAGCGTGCTTGTTTGCTTGGCTGCTTGTATACCTGCAATTTCTGCAATAGTTAAAACATCGCCTTTTTTCATATCATTATCACGAATCAATTCGATTGTTTCTGCTGATAATTTTATTATTCCCGAAGCTTTTGCTTCTCTAACTTGTTGCGACTTGTGCCCGACATCAACCATATTGGCTTTGCCGTCTTTATCTATATGACTGAATTTCGTGTTTGTCATTGTTTATTTGTGAAAGGGTGAAAAGGGTTAAAAAGTGAAAGAGTAAAAAGAGTTAAAAAGTAAAAGAGTTAAAAAGTGAAATGGTAAAAGAGCTTATGTTTTGAAGAGGAGGAGATCTGTTGTCTTAAAAACGATTCTCAAATCTTCACATTGTCATATCTTTTTCCATCAACGAATCATCATTTCATCTCATTATCAAATTAAAATTAGCCGCCAATATTATAAAACTTCCCAATTTTGTTTTTGCTACCTTCTTCAGGTTTACTTTCTATGGTTCTTTTAATTGCATCTTTGGCTCCCAATTCTTTTACATCGAATTCATTCTGATTAAATAGGCAGGGTTTTACTTTTCCATTTGCAGTAAGACGAATTCTGTTGCATTTTTTGCAATTACCACCTTCGCCACCTTCAACAATTGAGAAATCGCCAGTTTCCAAATCCATCTGTCGAATAAAACGTAAGTCAAGGTCATTGGACTTGCAATAGGTTTTAAGTGCTAGTAATTCCGCTTCATTACTATCTGGCATACGCACACAGTTAATTTTAATAGGGGTTAAGCCTGCTTTTTTAGAAGCCTCAATGCCTTTAAAAACATCATCGATATCACCAATTCGTGTAATTTCTCTATATTTTTCTGGGTTTAGTGTATCAAGACTAATATTAACACGTTTTAGCCCCGCTTTAGCCAAATCAGCGGCATATTTTTCAAGCAATATACCATTTGTTGTAAGCGCTAAATCTTCAAGTCCCTTAATATTGGCAATTCTCTCAACAAGTTCTATTATTCCTTTTCTTACGAGTGGCTCGCCTCCAGTTAAACGGACTTTTGTAATGCCAGTTTTAACAGCTTCTTCAACAAAGTTGATAATCTGTTCAAAACTGAGCATATCTTCGTGCGCCATAAGATCGATACCTTCCTCGGGCATGCAGTAGGTGCAACGAAGATTGCATCTGTCGGTAACAGAGATTCTTAGGTAGCTAATGTTTCTTTTATATTTGTCTAACATGTACAAATTCTCCTTCTGTAAATTCATCTACACCTCTTGGAATGGTCATAATACCATCAGCTTGGGTAAATGCGTTAATATGTGCTGATCCATGATAATCCACAGGTATTACCCGATTATTAGCATTTAAGCGAACAGGAATAAACTCTAAACGATCAACTCTTTTGCGTTTGTAATCGCAGGAAATTGGCAAGCGAACAATGGCAGGATGATAATTGTGTCCCATTAGTCTAAAAACAAGTGCTTTCCCTAAAAGTTCGAATTGTACAAATGAGGATACTGGATTACCTGGCATTGCAAAAACATATTTGCCTTTACGAGTAGCAAATACAGTATGTTTTCCTGGTTTAACAGTTAATGTATGAAACCAAATATTAAACTCTAATTCCTTTAATATTTGTGGTATATAATCGTATTCACCAACAGATACGCCTCCTGAAACAATCAGTAAGTCATTCTCATCTATACATTTTGCAATAACTTCTTTTGTTGCCTCTTTAGAATCAGCGACGATACCATAATAATTGCCGGTAATACCAATTTTTTCTAACTGAGCCATTAATTGCCACGAGTTGACATTCCTGATTTGTGTTGCCTCAGGTGTTTCATTGGGTTCAACCAATTCGCTACCTGTTGCAATGATTCCAATTTTGACTCTTTGGTAAACTAAGGGTTGCGTACATCCAATTTCAGCTAAAACAGAAATATGCTGTGGCTTTATGCGTGTTCCTTTCTTTAAAACAATATCATTTTCATGAATATCCTCACCTTTAATACAGATATTTGTTTTCGTATTTGATTCTGTGAAGCGAATATGTTTTTCATCAAGAGTTTCGGTATGCTCAACCATGATAACGCAATCAGCGCCTTCAGGAACCATGGCTCCGGTCATAATTCTTGAGCATTGTTTCTCACCAATAACTTTTGTTGGTGGCGTTCCAGCGGGTATTGTTTCAAGAATTTCAAGCATTTCAGACAAATCCTCCTGACGACATGCAAAACCATCCATTGCTGATTTATTAAATGGAGGAATGGCAATAGGGGATATCACATCCTCAGCTAAAACGCGATTTAAACATTTTGAAAGTTCAATATGTTCTTTGGGCAACTTTTTAGTTGCATGCTTTACTGTTTTGAGGGCTTCGTTAAAAGTGATCATAGGGGGTTAGTTTTGAATAGTCCAGCCAGATTCTGAGAAATGGAGATTTTGTGAATTAAAGTCGAATTCTCGTTCATTAAACTCGATCCATTTATCTGCAAGTTCTCTGTTTTTTATAGCTTGGGGTTTTATTTTATTATTGTTTATATTATTTATCATTAAAAAGACACCTGGTTTAATCAGTTGCCTTAAACCTCCTGATTCGCATATAATAGGAGAATCTTGAGGGAGTATTTTAATCAGCTGATTAAAAACCAGAGACAGTTTATCATCCATACATTGAATGTAATAGACTTCTTTGGCTCCAGCACTAAGGAATCGCTGACTATCCTTATTTCCATCAGAATTTAATTCCCTTGTTATAGAATAATCAGTATCTTCTTCGATGATTTGTGCATCAGAATTAAGCTTGTGAAAATGTGGCGCTATTTTGATTGCAATAAGGGGCATTTTACCCGCATAATTGGCAATAACCTGACTGGCAAAAAGTGTTTTTCCAACATTTTGACCCGTTCCAGCTATAAGTAATATGTTTTTGTAAAAGTTCACCACACTGCTAAATTTAAGAAAACTCAATTTGATTTATATAATGGAGTAGTCTGTTATTTAGCATGTTGGTAAATGCAGGTTTTGCATATGGAGCCCAAGAGCCAAATCACATATTTCTCCTTTCCAATTTAGGATCTAGTCCACGGGAGGCAAATAAGTTTCCTATTTTACCCATCGGTTATTGAAACATACCAGAGGCTTAGTTGTCGATAACTCGGAGTTTTCATGATATAGTAAAGGTACAAATATTAATGAATCTACAAATGTGCATATGTTAAATTGTGAAAAAGGAGACTGTTGTGTGAATTAGTGGTGTGAGTGAATCTGTTGATTTTTAGGAGAATCGGTTTTTAAAGGGAAGGAGTATCCTAAATTATAGAATGTTTATTTATAATTAATTTTGATAAAAATAATATTTATATCTTTATGCAAGCCTGTTACAATCAAGTATAGATTCTAATGGATGGCTTTGTTATTTTTAATAAAATAGAACTCAAAATCGATGGGAGAGCATAAACACGAGCACGGACATAAACACGATCATTCACATTTAAAGGGTCGTAATTTGGGTATAGCCATTCTTTTAAATATTGGTATTACGATCTCTCAAGTAGTGGGTGGTTTTATATCGGGAAGTTTAGCTTTGATGTCTGATGCTTTGCATAATTTCAGTGATGTACTGGCATTGATTATCTCATGGTTCGCCAGTAAATTATCGAAGAAAGATCAAACAGCTTCCCAAACATATGGATATAAACGAGCTGAGATATTAGCGGCTTTAATTAATGCGATTTCTTTAATTGTTATTGCTTTTTTCCTTTTGAAAGAGGCAATCTCACGTTTTTCTAATCCTGTTGAGGTACAAACAGGTTTGGTGATGATGCTGGGTGGTTTGTCAATTGTTTTAAATGGTTTAAGTGTCCTTTTAGTTCAAAAGGAAGCAAAAGAAAGTATGAACATGCGCTCGGCATATTTGCATTTACTTTCTGATATGATTTCATCTATTGCTGTTGTATTTGGAGGTTTAGCCATGTATTTATGGGAAGTCGCCTGGGTCGACAGTCTTCTATCTATAGGTATTGCTGTGTACTTGGTTTATTCAAGTTGGGGATTGGTTAAGGAGAGTGTTCGGATCCTGATGCAGTTTACGCCATCTAAAGTAAATTTGGACGAAATAAGTAGGGAATTACAAAATATTCCTGAAGTGAGAAACATGCACCATGTTCATGTGTGGCAATTGGACGATAAGCAAATTAATTTCGAGGCGCATATCAGTTTTAATGAAGATATTAATTTGAGTAAGGTGAATGCCGTTTTGCACCGAATAGAACATTTGCTAGATGAAAAATTTGATATTAACCATGTGACGCTTCAGCCAGAAATAAATGGTTTTTGTGGCGACGACAGCATGGTCAATCAAGATGTCACGAAAAAAAATAATTAGATGTATAACTTATTAATATTAAGTCACAGGTAATCTATTTTATGCTAGGTAGAGAAGGTGTTTCGAAAAAAAAATGATGGATTCATGTCGAGAAATTCACATTATTTTGCACTTTTACAGAGCCCAAATTTAATTTATCTACCCAAGTTTGTCTATCGATCCTAATCATATTAAACCTCTTATTTATCAACTTTCTTCAAAAGATGATGAGCGTGCATTCGAACAAATCTATGATTTATTCTACTCGAAAATGTATGCTACAGCATTTCAATATCTGAAAAATAAACCTTTGGCCGAAGAGGTTGTTTCTGATGTGTTTTGTCGTATTTGGAAAAAGCGTAAGGATCTCGATCAAGTGAAAAATTTTGAGAGCTACCTTTTCATATCTGTTCGAAATTTATCTCTAAATTATATTCGTAACAATTCTCGAAATACGAGTGAATCTTTTGATGAGCAAGCTTATCGTATTTCAGATCCGGTTGCTCTACCAGATGAGGTGATGCAGGCTCATGAACTTCAGGATTTACTTGAGGATTCAGTTGAGAATCTTCCTAAAAAGTGTAAAGCCATTTTTAAGATGATCCGCTTTGATGGTCTCAAATACAAAGAAGTTGCATCAGAACTCAGTATTTCCGTAAACACCGTTGACACTCAAATGCGAATCGCTATGAAAAGAATTAGTCAGTCTTTAGGTGATTTTTCGAGAAAAAAGAAATAACCCACTCTCTTCTTAATGTTCTTATTTTGATTGACCTAGTTGTGTTTTTCTTCGACTTTGTTAATTTTATAAAAAAAAATCAATTTCTTTTTAGGGATATTTATAAATTCCAGGGTCTTTAGGTTAAAAGCTATTATTTCGAAATAAAAAAATGAGTGAAATTCATCATATAATAAATAAAGTATTAGCCGATAGTGCTAGTAAAGAAGAGCAGAACTTGCTTGATAACTGGTTAAGGGAAAAGCCAGAGAATCAGCATAGTTTTGATCTTAAACGCCAGCAATGGGAAGAGGTGCTTCTTGTTGTAGATGCAGAGGATAAAAAACGCGTATTTGCAAATATTAAAAATAAGATTAATCAGGATAATAAACTTGTAGATTTCACAGAACGCAGTTCAAGAAAGCCATCTTGGGGATGGATGAGAGTTGCGGCATCAGTTGTGAGTCTAATTTCTTTAGGAGCCTTAAGTTACTATGAAATTTCAGATCCATTTTCTCATTTGAATTTAGTGGGGTACGATTTAGTTGAAGCTGATGCAGGAGTTCAAAAGACACAAGTTTTAGCTGATGGTTCTACGGTTTATTTAAATGGTGATAGTCGTTTGAAATATAAAATTGACTCTGAATCTGCAGAACGAAATCTTTACCTTGAAGGTGAAGCCTTTTTCGATGTCGCAAGAGATGAGACTAAGCCTTTTGTAATAGGTTTAGAAAAGAGCAAAGTGCAGGTTTTAGGTACTTCCTTTAATATTCAAGCTTATCCGGATGATGAACAAATTTCAACTTCGGTTCTTACAGGTAGGGTGGCTTTTGAAAGAGGTGAAGATAAATCTTTAATATTATTACCAGGAAATAAAGGGATTATCGATAAGTATCAGAAGTCTATTGAGAAATACGATGTGGATAATACCAAAGATGTGGCTTGGATGAATAAAGCCCTCTATTTTGAAAATACGAGTTTGTCAGATATGGCAAAATCCTTATACAGAATGTATGGTGTGAAGCTTAAGTTTACGGATGGCAGTCTAAATAACTTAAAAATTACAGCTCAGTTCGAAAATGAAAAAATTGAAGAAATTCTTAAGATTCTTGAAATGACGAATGAATTTTCATATAAAATTGATGATGAATTGGTTTTGATCGGGAAAAAAGGGGAATTTTAGTCAAAAAAAAATACCGAAAAGTGGCAGCTCTTCGGTATCTAAATAACATGTAGTAAATTTACTTGTCAAGTAAATGTAATTGAAATAAAAATTTTTACTTCAACCAACATTATGTGCTGCAAAATTAAGAAAAAATATCTACACTATACAAGCAAATGCATATTTGTTTGTGAGTCTGTTACTATTCGTAACAGGTTCAGATTAGATGTGTTTCTAGTTTTGCTTTTTTTCTATCTCTTAAATCCAATCCAGGCATTTTCCCAATCTAAAATGATTTCTCTTAAAGACTTTGGACTTGAAATGAGTTTTGAATCTTTTATAGATCAATTGGAGAAACAATCAGAGTTTACTTTTGTTTATAATCCTGAAAGGCTTCAACACTTTAAAGTACAACCTATAAGAGGTGATGAAATGTCTTTAGAAGCAATTCTGAGCCTGGTCTTATCTCCTTTGGGATTAAACTTCATTATTTATCGTGATAAAATTATTATAAAAGAGAAGGGTGCTGTTGTACCTATGGTACTATTGGAATCTTCAAATCGTACTGAAGATCGAAATATGATAAAAATTGAGAAGATTGTGCTTGGTAGAGTCTTGTGTGATGAAGATGGACAAGCTATAATTGGTGCTTCAATACGAGTGAAGAATCAGATTCACGGAACAGCAAGTGATAAGGATGGTTATTACAACTTGAAATGCAATATTGGTGATACGATTCTAATAACAGCAGTCGGTTTTGTTGACTACGAAACGATAGTAGGCTTAAAAATTATTGAAGATATTAGACTAAAACCAAACCTAATTAATCTTAAAGAAGTCAATGTAATTGGATACGGTGAAGAAGCGAGCCGAGAATTATTAGGTGCTGTTAGTACTATTAAGCCAATGCTAAGTGGCGAAGTTCCAGGCGATTTTGATGAAATATTAGCGGGTAGTGCGAGTGGTTTATGGTTTCAAAAAAGTTCTGGTGTGCCAGGTAGCGCTTCCACAATTTCAATTCGGGGTGTGACCTCTTTACAACCAGATGCTAATAGTCCTTTAATAGTTGTTGACGGTGTACCTCTTTTCTCTAGTGATAAAAGTTTAAATCAGATTACAATTAGATCAATTGGAGGACAGGCTTTTGGATTGACCAATAACTATGTTTTTAATGACATTAGAGAATCCGATGAGTTTCATAAAAATGCTTTAAATATGATTAATACAGAGGATATTGAATCTATTTCTGTATTAAAGGATGCTTATTCTACATCAATTTATGGATCTAGAGGCGCTTCGGGTGTTGTTCTGATAACCACAAAGAAACCTAAGAAGAGAGGACTTTCGGCAAGTTTTTTATATGAAACGAGTGTTTCACAGCCTATTGGTAAACCCGATTTGATGAATGCAGAGCAATATTCTCAGCTTTATAGCACCTATTATAGTGAATTGAAAAATGAATTGGTTCATTTTCCATCTGAGAATAACACGAATTGGTACGATTGGGTTGTTCGAAATGCAGTAGGAAACAAATTAAACTTATCTATTCAGAACAAGAAGCATAATGGTTTCTTTTATATGAGCTTTTCGAAAATAGACCAGGAGAGTTATATTTTGGGGGCTGATTATAAAAAATATACAGGACGATTGAATTTTCAACAAAGAGTTCATAATCGTGTCAGTTTAGGTGCTAACCTTACCATTACGGCAGAGAAGAATAATTCACTTCTAGCTCCTAAAATATATAGAGATGCCATTTTAAAGGCTCCCAATGTCTTAGTTTATAATCCTGAGGGAGATTATAATTTCGATAATACAGGTAATCCTTATGGTAATTATTATGCCAATCCTTTGGCAATGGCTAAATCTGACAAAGGAGAGCTTATTGATACGTATACTATTGCAAATATTTACCTTGATTTTGAATTGACTAATTGGCTTTCCTATCGCTTTGATTTGGGAGTTAATTTTATTGATTCTGATGCAATATCTTCATACAGAAATGGATTTTCACCTGATACAAAGGAGACAATTGAAAGTGATGGGTATTCTAGAAAATGGGTTGTTACAAATACGATTAAAGGATTTAAGCAATTCGACGAGCATTATTTCAAGTTTGTTCTTGGACAAAGTATTGAGCAATCGCGACAAAAGGATGAAGAGATTTATTATTCTGATAGATGGGGAATAAATACGGGAGGAGATCATGAAATTAACGAATACCAAATGGAAAGAAGGCGATTTGCTTTGGCTTCCTGGTTTGGTCGTTTGAACTATAATTTCAAACAAAAATTATTTGCGGGTATATCATACCGTGTCGATGGTTCATCGCGATTTAGAAAGAGTAATCGTTACCAAATGTTTCCGGCATTTTCTGCTGGGTGGATTCTAAAGTCAGATGTTGACGATTCATACTTAAATCTAATTAAAATCCGCTCTAGTTTCGGATATTCCGGTGTTGAGCAATCGACCTATACTTATGGGGCATTGCGTACCTATCAGGCTCATCCACAAAATCTGAATTATGCAGGTAATGTGATTCTTTCTGAGGATAATGGTGCAGAACTGGATATTTCCTGGGAAAAAACAAAGAATTTTGATCTAGGTGTGGATATGTCATTCTTTAAGGAACGCATTAAAACGTCATTCGACTATTATGCGAAACAGGTGAATAATTTATTGCTTTTTACGGATGTACCTGCTGTTTCAGGTTATCAAAAGCAATGGATAAATGTGGGTAAAATGATCAATACGGGTGTTGAACTAAATTTAGATTGTAAGTTAATCGATCGTGAATTTACCTGGGACATGCTCTTATCCTCGGCTTATAATAAGAATGAAGTTCTGGAGATTAATCAAGTGGGACAAGAAGTTTGGGGAGCAGATCAAGCATATAAATATTTTAAAGAAGGTAAGGAAGCGGCTCAATTTTTTCTTTACGATTGGCAAGGTGTTAGCTCAGAGACAGGAAACCCAGTTTGGAAATATCCTGATAATACTTTAAGCGAAACACCACCAAGTAGCGATTCGTATCGAAAAGCTCTAGGCTCTGGAATCCCAAGTTTAACTGGAGGAATGAATCACAGATTTAAGTATAAAGGGTTCGAGTTAAATGCATTTTTAACTTTTGTGAGTGGAAAAAAAATGTTGAATGGTACAGCTTCCTTACTTCATACTTATACAACAACAGAGGCTTATAATTTATCTCCTAATGTTTTAAATTATTGGAAAAAGGAGGGGGATAAAACTAGCCAGCCAGCATTGTTTAATAAATCAATTACGAATAATAGCAATTATACCACCAGTCGAACAAGTTCACGTTTTTACGAAGATGCTTCGTTTATACGAATGAAGAGGCTTGTGTTGGCTTACTATTTACCTAAAAAGATTGTAAGTAAATGGAAACTTGAAAATGTTAAGATCTTTGCTCAAGCAACCAACCTGTTTACAATCACAAACTATTCAGGAGTTGATCCGGAAGTAAGTGCTTTTGGTTCATCATCATTACTCTCTGGTTACGACGAAGTAACCATGCCCCAGACAAAATCTTTTAGTTTGGGTTTACGAATTAACTTATAAATAAATTGTCAAGTAAAAACGAATAATAAACGTAGTAAATGAAAGGTAGTTGAGTCTGGCAGGATAAAACAACCGCACTAGAGAAACCCCAAAGAATATATTGAATAGGATATAATATCAGCTTCACAGCTGGTAAATAGGACAGCTTTTTTCAATGTTTTCTTATGTCTCAGGTGATTTAAGTTAAATAAACAATGGATTGTTAGGAGTGAGAAAGTGATTAAAAGATGGATGTAACAACAGTTTGAGCCAATCTATGAAATCGAATTTGAACGATATAATCCAAATAATAAACCCAATAATAACCTAAAATTAGAATTTATGAAAAATTTAAGAATCTCATGGAGAATGGTTTTACCGCTTGTGGCCATTTTATTAAGTAGTGTGTTAACTTCATGTAGTAGTGATGATGAAAAATTGAGTGATTTAACAGGTTTTTTAAGCTTTGGATTTTCAGATGAGGCTCTTGAAAACTACGAGTTTACAATTGGTAGTGATAATGTTATTACAAATCAGATTGCATTGCCATACGGATTTGATGCCTCTTCATTAACTCCTGTTTTTAGTACAGCGCCCTTATCAACTGTAAATATTGCAGGTATTGATCAGGTGAGTGGTTCAGCGGCAATGGATTTTACGAGTAATATTGTTTTTACAGTAGTTGCCGAGAATGGTGATAATAAGATTAATTACACTGTAAAAGTGAATGTAGCAACAGATTTATCTGCATGGTCAAATTTGTCTCCAAACGCTGGATTTCCTTTATACACAGATATTACCGCTTTTGACTTAGCTGGTAAGTATTATATTGTTGGAAGTCTTAAAGGTGCTGCTGTTTATGGAGAGCACGAAGCAGGTATCTACTCTTCTACAGACGGTGTTGAGTTTACTGAGGTTACTTCAACGCTTTTCCAAGATTATGGAATTGCTGTTGGATCTGCTACAGTAAAGCATGGCGATAAGCAGTTATTATTAGGTGGTTTTTCATATGCAGATTACTTAGGTGGTGGAACAGGTAACAGTTATGCGAATAACCACGTTTGGTCATCTACTGATGGGGCTACATGGGATAAGGTAACAACTGAGGATCCTGACCATACAGGTTTCGCTCCAGCTCCTGCACTTAATTCATTTTCAGCAAGAACAAACGCTGCTGTTGTAAATATGAATGGTGATCTTTATTTAACAGGTGGTTTTTCTGTAGGTTTCGGTAATCCTGCAGGTGCAATAGCTGATGTTTGGAAATCAACTGATGGTGGTGCTACCTGGACAAACCTTGAAGCTGATTTTGGTGGCGATTTTGTAGCCAGAGCTAAAAGTCAATTAGTCGTTTATAAAGATGAGTTGTACTTAATTGGTGGACGTACAGGATGGCCAAATGCATACAATAATGATGTTTACAAATCAGCAAATGGTGTAAGTTGGACCAAAGTAGCTGTGGCAACTCCATTTGATGCTGTTGCTGGTCATATCTGCTATGTATATAATGATAGATTCTATCTTGTAGGTGGAGAGGTTGCAACCGGTGAAATGGATGGTTCTGTAGAAGTTGCTGTTCCATCTAATGCAACTTGGGTATCGGAAGATGCAGGTGTAAACTGGACTAAAGTAACTGAAGGTTCATTACCAGAAGGATTTGCCGGACGATCAGGACATGCTTTTGTTAAAGATGGTAATATGATCCATATTTTCGGAGGAATGGGTGCTGAGGCTGATGGAACAGCTAAAGTATTGACTGACTCTTGGAAAGGAACATTAAATTAATTTGAATACAGATTGGGAGGCCACTGGCAGGTAGCCTCCCAATACAAACTTCAATAGAAGTTAATCGTCTGTTTTCAAATAACATGTAGTAAAATCCAATATAATGAATAAAATATTTTGTGTCATATTTTCTATATTTCTGCTTGCTTCAAGCTTGGGTACACAAGCTCAAAATATAAAAGCACAGTTATTAAAGAAAATCAAGATAACGGGCACGCTCAAATGCTCGGAAGATAATCATCCTGTTGTGGGAGCAACGGTTATCGTAAAAGGGACAACCAATGGGGTAGCTGTCGATTTCGATGGTAATTTTACAATCATTGCAAATCAAAATGATATTTTGTTGATTTCATCAATAGGGTATCAGTCTAAAGAAATTAAAGTAGGGAAAGCAACAGACTTAGAATTATATCTATCACCCGATAATGTTTCCCTAAAAGAAATTGCCGTAATTGGTTACGGTATACAAGAACGACGTGATTTAACGGGTGCCGTAGCTTCAGTTAATATCGAACAAATAGAGCAGGTTGCCTTAAGTGTAGATAATGCACTTGCTGGTCAAATTGCAGGTGTTCAGGTAAACTCATCTAGCGGAACTCCAGGTAGTGCAACGGCTATTACCATTCGTGGTATTACGTCGCTTTCGGCCGATAATAATCCACTTTATATTATAGATGGTGTGCCTGTATATGGAGTAGGAGCAGGTGCTTCAACGTCATTTCAATCAGGTTCTGTTGCAGCAGCAGCCATTGGAGGCAATTCAACCTCTGGTTCAATTGGCTCGACTTCAGAATTTGAAAGAAACCCACTGGCAAGTCTAAATATGGATGATATTGAATCCATTGAAGTTTTAAAAGATGCTTATGCCACAGCCATATATGGTTCAAGAGGTGCTGCTGGAGTTATTCTGATTACAACTAAAAAAGGAGTTAAAGGTAAGCCTAAGGTTAATCTAAATATGTCAACCCAGGTTGCTAGCCCTATTGATGTGCCTGATGTTTTGAATGGAGACCAATATGTTGATTTTTATAATAGCTATAAAGGTCCTAATACCGATGGTGTTTATCCTTACAAAAAAGGCTATAATACCGATTGGTTCGATGCAGCAACACGTATAGCTGTAACGAATAATATAACCGCTACAGTTTCTGCGGGAACCGATAAGAGTACTTATTTTTTATCTCTGGCATATCTCGATCAAGATTCGTATGTGGTCAATAATGATTTTAAACGTTACACAGCGCGCATAAACTATGAGTATAAATCAAGTGAAAAATTCCGATTTGGTAATAATATAAGTCTGTCTTATACAGATAATCAATCTATAAATTCAGGAAGTGTTTATCGAAATTCATTACTAGCCTCTCCCCACATTCCTGTTAAAGATTCAGATGGAGATTATGCTTTTGTTCAAAGTAATAGAGATTGGTTTAATCCTGTGGCTAAAGCTAAAGAGGATATCAACTTTGTAAAAGATAAGCGTGTCATTGGTAATCTATATGCAGAATACAAAGCATTGTCATGGTTAACCCTTAAGACTGAAGTTGGAATTGATTTAATGTCATCAAAATCCTATAACCGTAATAAGGAATACAAAGGTGTAGGTCTGGACGAAAATGGGAATGAAGTTGAGATTGAGCTGATTCAAGGTAGTGCGAGTCAATCAAATATCAATAACCTAAAACTTGTAATTAATAATACGGCTTCAATATATAAAGAGTTTGGTGAGCACGTATTAACTGGGGTAATTGGTCAGAGTTTTGAAACTTCAAAAGAAGACTATGTTCGAATTTCAGCAACTGATTTTCCAACCAATGATGTTTTAAGTATTGGTTCTGCAAATGAACCTCGTGTTGATGGTGCAGTGCTAAGAGAATGGGCTATGGTCTCTTACTTTGGTAGAATGAATTACCGTTGGAAAGATAAATATATGGCTGGAGTGACCTATCGTGTCGATGGATCATCTCGATTTAATAAGAATGAGAGATATGTTGGTTTTCCATCATTTTCGGCAGGATGGCGAATTTCCAACGAAAACTTTATGGAACGATACACATGGGTCGATGATTTAAAGCTTCGTGCTAGTTTAGGGTTTTCTGGTATTGCAGGTTCTGGAGGTTATTACGGGCATCAAGGTCAATATGTGGCAAGAGACTATGCAAAGCAGTATGGAAATACGAACATTCTAGAAGTTCAGCAAGCTAGTAACCCAGATTTGAAATGGGAAAAAACACATACCATTGATTTCGGAGTTGATTTATCTTTATTTCAATCAAAGATTTCCTTGTCAGTTGATTATTATAATAAGAAGAGTATCGATATGCTTATTGGTTCAAGTGTTCCTTTGTATTCAGGTTATTCTTCTCAAACACAGAATTTGGTCGATATGGAAAACAAGGGTATTGAAATATCATTAAATACCGTAAATATCGATAAAGAATTTAAATGGACTTCGAACTTGAATTTTGCACGTAACACCAATAAGATTACAAAACTCAACCTAGATGGTTATGTGGCTGGTGGAGCAGAAATAGGATATGCTTATTATCAAGTTGGCGAATCTGCAACAGCCTGGTTCTTGTACGATTGGCATAAGGTCGATCCTTTAACAGGTAACCCTTTATGGCGTTATTCAGATGGTAGTATTTCAACAACGGCTCCGGCATCTATAAATAACAAAGAAGCCTATGATAATAAATTTGTAATGGGAGATCGATTGCCTGAGTTTACGGGTGGATTTACAAATATTTTCTCATATAAAAACTGGGAGTTGAATACACTTCTTAGCTTTTCCTATGGTGGGAAAATTATGAATGGAACTCGAGCTGAACTTTTAACGTATACCGATAATAAAAACAGGAACTTAAGTACTGAGATTTTGGATGAGTGGATTATTGCCGGACATAAAACTAAAATTCCTAAAAAGTATAATCTATCATCTCCACCTAAGTTTGGAGGAGGAACAGATTATACGGTTAGTCGACAGTCCGATCGTTTCCTGGAAGACGGATCATACGTCCGTTTGAAGAATATTTCTTTATCTTATCGCTTTAATCCTGACAGAATTCGTAAACTGGGAATACAAAGTTTGGTGCTTTATGCAAAAGGACAGAATTTAGTAACTTGGACGAACTATTCCGGACCAGATCCAGAGGTAAGTGCCTTTGGTTCATCAGCTGCTTATGCAGGAAATGATGAATTGACCATACCTCAGCAGAAAGCCATTCAAATTGGAGTTAAAATCGGCTTAAGGTAATATAAGAGAGTTTATTGTAATTATTCCTGATACTCAAAAGAGTATCGTGAAACTAATTTCAAAAAAATGAAAAATAGAATAATTAATATATACAGTATTGCTCTGTTAGCTTTCGTAGGTAGCCTAACAGCTTGTGACAAGCAGCTTGATCTTGCTCCTGAGGATACAACGGTTGAATCTGAAGTATTTCAGACCGCAGCTTCTGCCGAATCAGCATTAATGGACGTTTATAACAAAACCTATGAGGCTAATAAGTCAACAGCTTATTCAATTGGTGATGTGACAACAAATCTGCTTGAGGTGACAAGTACTCATTCAATGGCTTTGGTTTCTGGTAATCTTTTAACAGATGATTACACGCCAGAAAAAATATGGTCTGATACTTATTCAGCTATAAATGTGGCTAATGTTATTATAAAGTCAGTACCAGAATTGGGAAATTATAATGAGACGATAGAAAAGCAGCATGTTGCCGAGGCCAAATTTCTAAGAGCCTACAATTATTTGGTGTTGCTTAGATTGTTCGGCGATGGCGCATTACAAGGTAAAATGGATGGTTTAGGCTTGCCTTTGCAATTGACACCATATGCAGGTACCGAATTCGTTTCTAATAATGCTTTGTCTCGCTCAACAAATAACGAGGTTTATGCCCAAATTATTACAGATTTAACCGAGGCTTTGCCTGATTTGAACGAGGATTATGATGTCCCTCTTGAGACAAGAGCTCGTGCTACAAAAGGGAGCGTACATGCACTACTTTCTAGAGTGTATTTGTATATGGGGGATTTTCAAAAAGCAGCTGAAGAATCGGCATTTTTTGTCAATAACGCGACCTATAGATTAGCTGCTAAGCTTCGTACTGTATTTCCTCTTAGTGGAGGAGTCGATGTAAAGTTGGATGAGGAGTTTATTTATGCTATTCCATTGACATGGAATGGAGGGAATCATCAGTTTGGAACACATTTCTATCCTTATTATTCAAGATCAGTTGGTTATATCTCTGATGATTATTTGAGTCAATTTACAGATACAGACCAGAGAAAGACTGAATTAGTTTGGACAGGAAATCCTTTATCTACCTATAATTCAGGTAAGCTTACAACAAGTAAGTTTAATAATAAAGATGGACGAGATAATATTCCTATGATTCGTTTGCCGGAGATGCTTTTGACAAGAGCAGAGGCTTTGGCTAGAGTTAATGGTTTAAATCAGGAGTCGGTTGATTTGCTAAATCAAATTGCAAGCAGAGCCGATATCGCTTTTGTTGAATATGCCTTGGGCGACTTTGCAAGTGATAATGCGCTTATTGATCGTATCTTGTTAGAGCGAGAAAAGGAATTGGCATTCGAAGGATTACAGCGTTTCGATATCATCAGAACTGGTAGAAAACTACAATTCAAAAATGCGGATGGTGTGTTTGAAGATGTGCCAGCAGGTCGTTATGTTCTGCCTATCCCTAAAAGAGAGATTGATATTACGAAAGGTAGCTTGGTACAAAATCCAGGATATTTATAAATATCAACACTTTCTATCCTTATAGAGAATCCATTATTTTACTCACATTCTTTACGGTATTTGAATATGCTTGTTATCGCAAGCATGTTCAAGTGCTATTGGAATCAAACACACCAATATCTCCGATGACAAAAATCAAATCATTCGTGTTTATCCTTCTGGCTCTTTTTGTTTTTAACTCAAATTCGTTTGCGCAATCTGATTCAAATAATGAGAAGTCAAGCGGAATTCATTTCGAGCATTCATCTTGGGAAGACATCCTAAGCAAAGCAAAAAAAGAGAACAAACTTATTTTTATAGATGCCTACACAACTTGGTGCGGACCATGTAAAATGATGGCAAAAAATGTGTTTACAGACGCAGAGGTTGGAACACTCTTCAATCAGAATTTCATTAATGTGAAATTGGATATGGAGAAAGAACCAGGCCTAAGTTTAAAGTCGAAATTGAATGTTACGGCTTATCCTACTTTAATATTTGTGGATTCGAATGTTAATATAGAGCATAAAGCTGTTGGTGCTTTACCTAAAGCTGATTTCCTGAAATTCGGAAAAGAAGTACTAGGAAGTGCAATGAAACTTTCTGATTATAACGAAGTCTATGAGAAAGATGGCATTTCTAACTTTAAATTCCTTGTAGACTATCTTAAAATGCTGAAGTCGGCAGGTGAAAACGCTAAATTGAAACAAGTGGTTATGACTTATTTCGAGAAGTTAGAATCAGCAAAACTTTTAGAGAAAGAGAACTGGGAATTGTTTAAGGAATACATTCACACAATAGAGAACAAGGCTTTTTTATACCTCTTAAAACATCGTGAAAAATTTGAAGCGACCTATAATGCGAAAGAAGTTCAAGATAAAATCTATTACACATGTCTCCGTCAAGGAAATCAATTGTGCGATAAGCAGGAATCTGGGAAGTATATCTTAAACACAGAAAGAAAAATTCAGCTTATAGCTTTACTCGAGAAATATAAAATTAAGGATAGAGCTAAAATAGTAGCCTATTCAAATATTAGCGCTGCAAGAAATCTTGGAGATTGGAAAGCATACGTCAATCATGTTTCCAGTAACTTAAAATCAGGATTGATCGATAAGAGTGTTATGTCCTTATACAATTATGCCTTGCCTGTAAACAGAGCTACCGATAATAAAGAACTTCGAAAAGAAGCCGCTAAGTGGTGCGATATGGGACTAGAAACAGAGAATATAAATGCTGGTTTTAAGAATGCTTTTGTCACGCTAAAAACGGATTTGCTTAAGCAAGATTAAAAAAAGCATTTTATTACAATATTTAACATTTACTCTTTAGGGATAAAGTAAAATGTAGGGGTCTTTAAATTGATAACAGATTTAATAGGTAAATGCACAAGAATGTAATTGACTAAAGACTCTGTTTATTAAGGATTATCATGACTCAATAACTATGGTACTTACTACAACTATAAAGAATGTTTAGACACTGATTAAATATGATTTTAAAAAGATCTAATTCTGTCTTGCACATAGATCATAGTTAATCATCAAAATCTGCGTCAGAATATTTGTTGTAGTATATAACTTTTGACTCGTGATAACCACTAATAAAATAATAAAGATCAATAACTATTGTCTGGCGATCTTCTTATGGCTAAAGCAGCTGGCAGGCTGTTTCGCTTCGGCAATGGAAAACGAAAATTAAACACTAACATGAAAAATTTACTAACAGTAATCACATTAGTCCTTTCGGGGCTATTTATTACAACAAGTGTAGTTGCTCAGAACCGCTCGGTTGAATTTGAGCATAGCAAGTGGAGTAAGGTCTTGAAGAAAGCAAAAAAAGAAAACAAATTAATCTTTGTTGACTGTTACACATCATGGTGTGGACCCTGTAAAATGATGGCTAAAGATGTCTTTACACAAGATCACGTCGCTGATTATTTCAATGAAAATTTTGTGAATTTCAAAATTGATATGGAAAAAGGCGAGGGGCCAGACCTTAAGCCTGGATGGAAAATTAATGCCTATCCAACTTTCCTGGTTATTAATTCAAAAGGAGAAGTTGTTCATCGTGTGGTCGGAGCTTATAAAGCTGATGAGTTTATTACTTATATGAAAGAAGCACAATCGGAGGATAAGAATTATGCTGCTTTAAAAAAGAAATATGAAGCGGGACAGCGCGATGGTAAGTTCATGTTCTCATATTTAAGATCGCTGAGAATGGCGAATATGGGTAAAGAAGAGGTCGCTAAAGCAGATGCTTATATCTCAAGCTTGAAAAAAGAGGATTTATTAAGGAAAGAGAATTGGAACATCGTGAAGTACTTCATGAAAAACCCAGCTACAGATGAGTTTCGTTTTGTTGTTAGAAACAGAACAAAGTTGGCCGAAGTTGTTGGTGTTGAAGAAGTAGATGCTAAGATCTATAAGACTTACAATAAGAAAATTGAAGAGTACTCGTACTTCTACCCAGGTAAAGGACGTGTATACGATAAAAAAGGATTTGATGCACTCGTTTCTGACCTTCAGAATTCAAACTATGAAAAAGCATCTGAATTAATCGCGATTGCATTAAAGAACGAGTATTCACGTTTGAACGATTGGGATAAATATGCATACGTTGTAGATGCAGCTCTTGATTTTTCGTTATGGAAGAATAATGAGAAAGCATTAAGTTATTTCGACTCTGCAGCTTCGACCATTGCTAAGGCAAGCAAAGATAAAGTGATGTTGGAAAGAGCACTTCGTTGGGCTGATTACGCATCGACTAATGAAAATCGTGTTCAGTACAAGTCAGGTTACCTGGCTACAAAAGCTAATCTTTTAGAGTTGGTAGGTAATGCCGAAGAAGCTAAAGCAACTCAGTCAGCTTCAAAAGAAGCAGATTTAAAAGCAGAAAAGGAAGGAACAAAAATCATTTCAATACCAGCATTCAAAATGGGTGGAATGAAGCCTGCTAAAGGAAAGAAAAAATAGATGAATCTGGCTTGTTGATTTGTGATGATTTAATAAGCCATTTTACTTACTCAATAAATAATAATCGATTGCTTAGGCAAAAGTTTGGCAGAAACTTTTTCCAAACAAGCAATCACTTCATCGTATGATGAAATAAAAAAGACAAAATGAAAAATTTACTTGTTGCATTTTTAGCATTAATTCTTTTCTCGTGCCAGCCACCAGTTAAGGATACAATTTCGATTAAAGGAAAAGTTAAATTTCCTGATAATCGTTTTAAAATGAAAATTATTAAGCGCAATGGCTTTGATAAGACCATAATCGACTCAGTAGAAGTGAAACCTGATGGAACTTATGCTTTCGAAATGAAGGTTGATAAGCCAGGTGTTTATACCTTGGATTGTCAAAAGTGGCAATCAGTTCAAATTTGGGCTGAGGATGAGGATTTAGAGATCAACTTTAGAGGTCAGGATACAGCGAAGATGAAAATTAAGAACCCACCTTATGTCTATATTAAGGGTGGTGAGAATAACGAGGTGATGAACTTATCATCTTTTAATGGCTACCGAAGTTACCAAAACATGATAGCTGCAGGTAAAATTATGTATGCAGCTTCGAAAACCAATAGTGAAGAGTGGAAAGCAAATGCTGCTGAGGGATATAATAGAAATTATGATGATCTCGATGCAAGAGTACGCTATATTGCTGAACACTATGCTGATCGTAATTCAATTCTTTCAGTATTACCTTCTTTAAGAAAAGAAAGTGACAAACCATTAATTGAAAAAATTATCAAGACATTGGAAGCTAAGAATCCTAACTACCAGCCATTACTTGACTATAAGGAAGCTGTGGCTAAAGCTAAAGCTCAGAAGGAGAGACTTGCAATTGGAAAAGAAGCGCCAATTTTTGAGTTTCCTACTAAGGAAGGCAAAATGGTTAACCTAAAGGAATTTAGAGGTAAATATTTAGTGGTTGACTTCTGGGCATCATGGTGTGGTCCTTGTCGTAATGAGATTCCGCATATGAAAGAGCTATACGAAGTGTACAAAGGTAAGGATATAGAGTTCTTGAGTGTTTCTATCGACAAAAGTAAAAATGCGTGGAAAAAAGCAATGCGTCAGGAAGATATGGCTTGGCCTCAACTGCAAGCTCCTGGTTCAGGTAAAGATATCATGAAAGAGTACCAGTTTAGTGGAATCCCTTACATCATTTTATTGGATAAAGAAGGTAAGATTGTTGCTAAGCATCTTAGAAGTGAGACCTTGAAAGAGAAATTAGAAGAAATCTTTAAATAAACCTTAGGTTTTTAATTATTTGAATCCTTCACCCTAACCCAAATGTGTTTAACAGAAGGTGAGGGTGACTTTTTATCTAAAAAAAGGTCATGATTGTTTAGACGACTTCCATGCCACAGCGGCTTTAGCCTTCATGAGCTTTAGCGAATAAATTAAAATCAAATTATAGACACATGAAAAATAAAATATCCAGACTACTTGTTATAGCTTTTTTAATATTAGGAACGACCACTCTTTCATTTGCACAAATGAAACCCGCAAAGATGTCACCACCAAAAACAAAGAGAGAAGTGACAATAAAGGCCTCTGCTAATACTGTATTTAAGCTTATTGCATCACTCGAAAAGGTTGAAGAGTATGTGCCTGAATTGGTAAAATCATCTTTGGCCGATGGCAATGGATTAGATGCAGTGAGAGAAATGGTAATGGCTGATGGAACACCTAGATTAGAAGAAGTTCAAATTTATGATCCGGCTAACAAAACGATAGCTTTTAAACCATTCGATGACTATTTGCCGACAAAATACTTATCGGTTTATTATAGAATAAAAGCACAAGGACCCAATAAATGTAAGGTTAGTATGTCTGGCTACTTTAAGGCGAAAGAGGGGGAATCTGAAGGTAAAATTATTAAGCAATTGGGATCTGAATTTTCTAAAACACTGAAAGGTTTAAAAGCTTATTTAGAGAAATAATTCATTGACTGATAAATTAGAATCAGTTTTAAAATAAACGTTATGAAGAATTCAAAACTAAAAATAGCCCTACTTTTTTTGATGATTGGCGGTATGTTTGTTAGTGTTTCAGCACAAATGGCAGCAGCTACAAAAGTAGATCCAAAAGTAAAAAGAGAGATAACAATAAAGGCTTCGGCAAACGATGTTTGGAAGCTGATTGCATCGCTTGAGAAAGTTGAAGAATATGCTCCAAGTTTAGTGAAAAAATCACTTGCTGATGGGCATGGTGTTGATGCTGTGCGCGAGATGGAAATGGTAGATGGAACAACACGATTGGAAACTGTTTTAATCTTTAATCCAGCTACAAAACATATTTGTTTCATTCCATTCGAAGACTATATGGCAACGGAACACCTGGCAGTTCATTGCTACGTGCAAGCTAATGGGCCTAATAAATGTAAAGTGATTTTAAAAGGCTATCTGCATGCAAAGAAAGGAACATCAGAAGGTAAACTTATCAAACAAATGGGTTCTGAATTTTCAACGACTTTAAAAGGCTTAAAAACTTACTTCGAGAAGTAAGAAGAGCCGACTAACTACCAAATAAATGGTGAAAGCTCTATTCTGAAGCTTTCACCTTTTTTTGTTTATGCTTTCGCCGATTTGTAATCGTTGTGAGTGAGAAGTCGTTTCTTCTCCTATTCCCAAAGTGTACTGCCTTGAACGGAACCGAAGGGAAGTAGGATTATAAATCCTAAACATTTACCTGCAGGTTGCAAATCTGCAAGAGGAAGTGTTCTTTCAAACACTTAAAGGTTTAAAACTTACTTTGAGAAGTAGTTTCTCCTCCTTTTTTTAAAGAGGAGTACCCGAACTAGTTCGGGGGAGGTGGTTTATTTTTAGTTTGAGATTTGAACTTGTTACAAAAATATCAACAAATGAAAAGGGGTAGCCAACCGACCACCCCTTAAACCATAAAGCATCATAAGAATGCCTCATTTTTGAAACTGTTGTGTTTTTTTAGATAAGGTGTCCTATCTACTGTGGACCGGCACAACCACGGTGACCACAAGCACCGATAGAGCCAGAACCAGGTGTTGTTGAATCCATAGGTGCAATAAGGAACTCCATTTCTCCATTTGAAGTAGACATGGTTCTGTAAATCGCTTGATTGTTTTGATTCGCTTCCATTATAATAAATGGATCCCAGAAACGCATGATAGCGCGTCCTATTTCTCGATTAAGACCTGGTGTGGTTACCGTGAAATAACTTCTGGTTCCAGATGTAGGTGAGACATTACCCCAGCCTGTGCCTTTTTTGTTATGACTGTGACACTCAAAGTTTTCGGCGAAATTCACATTCCAATAAATATTATAATCATGACCAGGTCTACCATCATTACTCGTGTTGTAAATGTCACTTTCTTCCACATAGATTAACCACTCTGCTGCGTAAGAACCTAAATCCCAATCTTCTAACTCCCAGTTTAAATTGTACCATTTAGGTGTTGGTTTTAAAAAGTAAAAAAGACCATCTTGATAATTGATGCTTGTACCTGGTTCAAAATTAAATAAGTCATTTGGGCTAACCGATATTGTTTTTCTTAAAATTTTAAGAGGTGAAAAAGAAGATTTTCTAGGTATCGATACAGCAAAATAAAGTTCTAAATTACCATCAACCCAGCCATGTGACCCATTATCAGCTAGTTCTGTTTGACTTATACGATTGAAATCATCAATGCTTTTTAGTTTTATTTTGTGTATGTGTTCTTTTATAGCCCGTTGTCCACAAAAAGAACCATTAGTGTTATTTATATCGATGTTGTAATAAATAAAATCTCGTTGATACCCAACATTAGCTGATCCATTCACGATATCCAGATGCGTTTCATCGTAAATTTCAGTTTGAATGTTACCTTTTGTAGTTGAGTGATGTTCTGAATGAGCAGGATCGAAAGCCTCGTCGGCAAATTCATAAGAGAATTTGCCACTTGATTTCACACTTGAACCATCACCTAATTTTACACGTTCGTTTTGTTTTACAACAATTACTGGAACTGCAGGTGTCGCTTTAGTTGGAATTTGGAACTCTTCTCCTACTGCATTATAAACAGGTACATTTGCTCTGTTCGATACTGCAGCACCAACCATCGGTACATCTGTATTCACGTTCCAAGTTTCTGCGGAAAATTTTGGTAAGTTTGGCACAAAAATAGTCAGTAAAGGCAGCTCGTTTTCGATTCTCTCTAACTCCTCTGAAGATTCAGCATGTTTTGCCATAATATCAGCTACAGTTTCACCATTCACTTGGCTATTTCTGATTTGTTGATACAAAACATCGTAGTCTTTATCGAACTGCTTTAAAGCTTCGTTTTTAATCAATTCACGTAAGCCATTGTTAGACTCTACTGCTTTTGCCAATGTTTTAGCAAAAGATTTGTGCATGATATCCATATCGGTATCTACGGCAACAATACTGTTTGGTTCTTTGTCCTGGCCAAGATCATCTTTTTGGCAAGCTTGGAATAAAACCAAGGGGACAGATAATAATAGTAATAACTTTTTCATTTTTTTAAATATTTAGGTTAATATCTCTGGCCAGAGTATTTGTGTTAATGTTTGCAAACATAATATGCGCCACTCGGAAATAACTGGAGTGCGTAAAAAAAATGAAAAAATATTTCAATAGTAAGTTGGATTCAATAAATGTTTTAATTGATCGGCGTGGGATAGTTTTGGTAATTAAATACTTGTAGTGCTTGAAAATATCTTAGTTTGAACTGAAATGAATAACAAATGACATGTCTTTTTTTAAAGGTATTGATTTAAGCACTCCAAAAATACAGATCATAAGAAAAAAAATCCTGCCAAATTCGTATTTGACAGGATCTAATTAATGGCTTAATCTAAGTTTAATAATCTGTATAATCACACGAAAACTAGTCCATTAAATTTTGAGGTCTTTCAAGAGCACTCCCATTATCATGATGAGTTAATACCTGAAGTTCAATATAACTTATTCATTTTATCAAATTTAAATCAGCACCTCTGATCGAAGTGTTTCCTATAACTTTTGCAAACATAACACGCGTCACTCGGAAAAAACTGGAGTGGAGAAAAAAAACAAAATAAAATTTTAATAGCTTGTGTAAAGTTGCTTGCTAAGCTTCTTATTCGAATTTAATCCTTAAGCTTTGGAGGAAAATAGTGGACGTATAATTTTTTTTCAAAATATGACTGCTCTCGCATGGTTCACTTAATAGTAGAATAATGAATTGACTACTTGACGTTTCAGTGGATATTCCATTCTGAACTTAGAACTTTCATCCTTGGTTTTAATCTGCATTAAATATTAAAAAAACATTAAGTTTATATGTTGTTCAAAACATAATTAAAATTGAGTGTTTTTTAATGAATTCCTTGTTTTCATTAATGGTTTTGCGATAAATAAACCTTATATTCTGACAAACATCACTTTTTAATAGATAAAAGTTTATTCTTTAAGCTAGGTTTTTTGTTGTAATTATCATATTTTCGTTAAAGATATAACATAATCTGCAATTGTTTGTTTATTTGAATTTGCTATTTTATATGTGTTGCACACCGGTGTTATGTTAGCATAAGACATGTAGAAAGTTGCAGTGAAAGAGTAGATGTAAATTTATTTTTAATAGAAAGCGACTGGTGGTTTTGATAAATAAAATTGCGATAGAGTGTTACCTGTAAATGTAAAATGTAATTGGTTTTGAAAGATGACATATCGTTTAATAGTGAGACTTGTGTGCTTGTCGTATGCAATGTGTTCTTGCTTGCATCATTATTAAATTGATCTATCGTTATATTTTATCACTTATAATGTTTAATGAGTTATTAATAAAAAAAATATTTATGAGCTTCTTGTCACAACTAGAAAGATTTGAGCATATGCATAAACTGATTGAATTAAAAGCAACAGGAAATCCTCAACAATTTGCAGACAAAGTAAAAGTGAGTGAGAGTACCTTGTATTATTATATTGGATTGTTGAAGGAAAGAGGTGCACAAATTGCATATTCACGCTATGCTGAATCTTATTATTATAAAGACGATTTTTCCATACAATTTGGAGTTTGAGTTTATAATCTTCACAAAATTAGCCTGCTTAAAAGATTATGCACTGTCATGCTCTGACTATATACAAGCTGCCTATGTCAGGGTATGACTATGTGATGGGAAGTTATTGAGAGTCTTAAAGTAAATTTTATTATCTCAATAAATGTGTCCACAAACAATCTTGAAAATCGGTGAGCATATGAAAAAGCAAACCAATGGCTACAATTCGTAGTTTTGGGAAAAACGCCATGATAAAATAGATGGCTATGGCATAATAGGAGTGTAGAGGATGAAAACCAATACTGCATCTGCCTGCTTCGAATATGGGCGTTGCAAGTAGGTGATCTAAATCGACCAACATGGTTGCCAACATTATCAGCCAAGCCTTTTCCCATTGTGCTCGAAAGAAAAACCAAGCTATTAACCCTGGAAATAACAGATGAAGACTGTAATGTAAAATAATCTGCGTAAGCTTTAATATTTCCAAACTGTTCATTTAAAATACGCTCTTAGTTGATAGCGAATGAATGGGGATAAAATCTTGGCAAATTTAATTTTTTCTTTGTATCCTCTAATTGATTGGAGTAAAAAAGACGTTTCTATTTTATATCAAAGCCATTATAGGTTTCGAATTTCCATATTTCAAGCACTTTGCTAATGGCTAACTCGTAAGGTTTGTATTCGGTGTTAGACGATACTAAAAGGAGAGTCTGATTTTTCTCTAACTGTTTATACACCACTTTAAAAACAATCCCATCGTCCTGAGTTACAATAATACAGGGCGTACCATCTTTTATGTCTTCCCAATTTTGAATGTAAGAGGCCGTAACCCAATCCCCTTCAGGAATAGGCAGCATAGAATCGCCCTCAATTTGAAAACTGCGATAGGTTTTATTCTTGGGTAAAAAAGGCAGTGAGAATTTTGGCAGATCTGCGATGAATTCCAAATCTCCATAGCTATTGGTGTAGCCTGCCTGAGCTTTTAGTGGCACCATTTCGATATTCTCATCCCCATCTTGGTTAACCGATATGGTTAGCAGTCGCAGCTTTCTACCCGTTACGTCAATATCGAAGCCATCTTCAATCTGCGAAAGCTGAAATTCCGATAATTCCTGCAAGTTGTATCTGATTAAAGCATCGATGGAAACATTGAAGTGTTCGGCAAATTTAATCAACACCTTAAAAGGGGGTTGTACACATTTTTCGTATCCAGCCAAAGTGGTACGTGTAAGCTTCAGCTTCTCAGCTAAATCAGCCTGAGATTTTCGTCTTCTCTTACGAAGGAACTTGATATTTTCTGCAAAAAACATAGCGACTTTTTTCCAAAGGTAAGAATTAAAGACTAAATTATAGTCAGGATTATGACGAAAATATCGACATTTAATGAGAAGGACAATATTACATATGGATTTAGACACATTTTTTGTGTCGTGTGAGAGGTTGTTGGACAGTAGGTTGAACAATCGACCGGTATTGATTGGGGGAACATCGGATAGAGGCGTTGTGGCGGCTTGTAGTTACGAAGCACGCGTGTACGGTATTCATTCGGCTATGCCTATGAAAATGGCAAGAATGCTATGTCCCGATGCCGTTGTAATTAGAGGAGAAAGTGGAACCTACAGTAAGTTTTCGGATATGGTAACGGAGATTATCAGAGAGCAGGCGCCCATTTTCGAGAAATCGTCTATCGATGAGTTTTATATGGACATTACGGGGATGGACCGTTTTGTGCGGGAGAGTTATATGTGGTCGAGAGAGTTACGTGAAAGAATTCTTAAGGAAACCCATCTGCCCATTTCATTTGGACTCTCAACCAGTAAAACCGTTTCGAAGGTTGGAACAGGGGAAGCTAAGCCCAATAATCACATTAATATAGAGTGTGGAAATGAGATGCCTTTTTTGGCTCCCTTATCGGTAAAGAAAATCCCTATGGTAGGCGATAAAACGTATCACAAGCTGCGGAGTATGGGCGTTGAGAAAGTGCGAACCGTACAGGAAATGCCCATGGAGCTCATGGAGCGTGTACTGGGTAAGAATGGACAAATCATCTGGAAAAAAGCACAGGGTATTGATAATACACCTGTAGTTGCCTGGAGTGAGAAAAAATCCATTTCTACCGAACGTACTTTTGAGAAAGACACGACCGATGTGGCCAAACTGCGCAGTATTTTGGTTGCTATGGCTGAGAATCTAGCCTATCAATTGCGAAATAGCAACAAACTAACGGCTTGTGTCACACTTAAAATTCGTTATTCCGATTTTCAAACCTTCACAAAGCAGAAACGAATTCCTTACACTTCGCTCGATCATACGTTAATTGCAACGGTACTCGACTTGTTTGATAAGATGTACGAGCGTCGCGTATTGATACGATTAATAGGAGTTCGCTTTAGCAATTTAGTGGGAGGGACTTATCAGATTCGTTTGTTCGAAGATTCTGAAAAGCTTATAAAATTGTATCAGACAATGGACGATTTGCGAAATAAGTATGGAAAAAATGCCATTAAAAGAGCCATTGGAATGGATACAAAAAATTTAGGCGGGATGAATTCTTTTAATGGACAAGATCCAATAATTCCGCCACATCGACGCCAATAATTCTTTAATTATGAGTTATGAATTATGAGTATTTCGTTCATCGAGCGGAGTCGAGATGTAGAAATAAACAATTACGAATTATCAATTACGAATTACGGTTTTGACCTTTCGACTTTTTGACTTTTAAAACTTTTGGACTTTTAAGTATGTTATTGAATTGCCATTCATATTACAGTTTTAAATACGGTGCACTTTCTGTGAAGGAGGTTTTAGAGGAATCTCAGGCAGGAGGGCATACTGTTATTGCATTAACTGATATTAATAATACGGCTATGAGCCTCGATTTTGTGAGGCAGGCGAAAGAGTATAATCTGCGTCCTGTTGTGGGTGCCGATATCCGAAATGATGCGAATCAACACTATATTTTGTTGGCAAAAAAAGCCTCAGGATTTCGGGAGATCAATGGATTTTTATCAAATCATTTGCATCAGAATGAGGCGTATAGTATCCATGCACCAACATTGAAAGATACTCTTGTCATTTATCCATTCAGTAATAAGTTGAGAGACTTAAAAGCGAATGAATACATGGGCGTAAGTCCTAAAGATTTACCGCACTTGCCTTTTTCTGAATGGAAAGAACATCAGAGTAAATTGGTCGTTTTGCAAACAGCTAGTTTCCGCAACAAGAAGGATTTTAATATTCACAGACTGTTGCGAGCCATTGACAAGAACAAGCTCTTAAGCAAATTGGCTAAAGAAGAGCAAGCAAGTTTTGAAGATCAGTATAGAAGTAAAGCCGACTTATTGGAGCTTTATGCAGATTATCCTCACATTATTGAGAATACAGAGCACTTATTGGCTTCTTGCGGTATGGATTTTGAGTTCGGTACAAATAAAAATAAGAAACGTTTCACCAATTCTGAAGAAGAAGATTTTAAACTGTTAAAGAAGCTGGCCTACGATGGTTTGCTGTACCGTTATCGTGATGTAACGAATGAAATACTAGACCGTTTGAATAAGGAACTGAAGGTGATTCGGGAATTAAATTTCTGCTCCTATTTTCTGATTAATTGGGACTTGGTTCGATACAGTCAAAGCCAGGGCTACTATCATGTTGGTCGAGGTAGTGGAGCGAACAGTTTGGTGGCTTATTTGTTGAAAATTACGAATGTTGATCCTGTCGATCTGGATCTTTATTTTGAACGTTTTATTAATCCATTTAGAACATCGCCTCCTGATTTTGATATCGATTTTTCTTGGACTGATCGTGACGATATTACACGGTATTTGTTTGATACATATGGCTGGGATCGTGTGGTTTTATTAGGCAATTTTATCACTTTTAGTCATAAATCAGCATTTCGCGAAATAGGTAAAGTTTTTGGTTTGCCCGATGAGGAAATTGTGCGCTTACAAAAGAATCCGAATCCTGAATATGCTGATGAGTACGGCAAGTGGGTGATTCGTTACAGCAAGTATATTGCTGATTTTCCAAGTCACAATAGTATCCACTCAAGTGGCATATTAATAGCAGACGAGCCCATAAGCAATTACTCGGCCACGGAATTGTTGCCCAAAGGTTTTCCTTCTACTCAGTTCGATATGTATATAGCCGAAGATATTGGCTTGCACAAATTCGATATTCTAAGCCAACGAGGATTGGGTAAGATTAAAGACACGCTGGAGATCATCAAACAAAATCATGGTGTTGATATCGATATTAACGATACCAAATTATTTATGGATGACCAGCGTGTAAAGCAAATGCTGAAAAAGGGGCAGGCCATTGGTTGTTTCTATGTAGAGTCGCCAGCCATGCGTATGCTTTTAACGAAGCTGAAAGCTGAAGATTATAAGCGATTGGTAGCAGCCAGTTCTATTATTCGACCCGGTGTAGCTAAAAGTGGCATGATGAGAGAGTATATCCTCCGTTTTCAGAATAAGGACAGGCGAGAGCAGGCTCAAAAAGAATTGCCGGCCTTGTATGAAATTTTGGAGGAAACCTATGGCGTGATGGTTTATCAGGAAGATGTGATTAAGGTGGCTCATTATTTTGCAGGTTTAACATTGGATGAAGCTGATGTTTTACGCCGAGGCATGTCGTGGAAATTTAAACAGCGGAACGAATTTAGTAAGGTGAAGGATAAGTTTTTTTCTAATTGTCAAGCCAAAGGTTATGCTGATGTGCTGGTGGAAGATATCTGGCGACAAATAGAAAGTTTTGCAAACTATGCTTTTGCCAAGGGACACTCTGCCAGTTATGCTGTGGAAAGTTTTCAGGCTTTGTATTTAAAGGCCTATTATCCATTGGAATATATGGTGGCAACGCTAAATAATGGCGGTGGTTTTTATTCGCCACAACTGTATTTACACGAGGCCGTTATGCACGGGGCTATGGTCGAAGTGCCTTGCGTAAACGGAAGTGTTTGGAAGAACCAGATTGAAGGCAGGCGTATTTGGCTGGGATTTTACCTTTTAGGCGCTTTGGAAAAGTCAAACGTAAGAGGTTTAATTAAGGAGCGAGAAGAGAATGGGCCTTTTAAAGGCTTACGCGATTTTATAAAACGTTTCCCCCTTAGTCTAGAACAGTTAATCATTTTGATACGAATTGGTGCTTTCCGATTTACAGGTAAGGGAAAAAAGGAACTCCTTTGGGATGCTCATTTTTTATTAGGCCATTCAAAGAAAACAAAGCCAGAGAAAACGCTTTTTCAAA